>Ga0209925_1000258_pt1 | contig 28544 bp, 23 predicted proteins | sample SalPonR2_A_D1_MG_FD_185702 | JGI IMG/M metagenome (GOLD analysis project Ga0209925, IMG submission 185702) | Salt pond soil microbial communities from South San Francisco under conditions of wetland restoration - Salt Pond MetaG R2_A_D1_MG... ... | reverse complement strand
CCCTCCCCCCTCAACGCCTGTGTTGACCGATTTTCGTACTTCCCCGGGGGCATCGAAGGCCCAGGAGGTACTAGCGCGCTCCACGCCCTTACCGGATGACGGGGAATGGCCGCCTGAACACGGCAACGACCTTACTCTAGAGTCGATTCAACAGCGCATGGCAGCGGCGGTTGAATCGTTGAACACGTCTGTGCAAACTCGGGATGAGATGCTCTTCGGTCCCAAGTCCTACCGGCACCGGCGGCTCGAAGAAGGAGGCAGCGACGAGGCGTCGTGTACCCCGTTATGTCCGAGCATGCCATTGACTCCTATGTCGCTGTCTTCCTCTTCATCTCCAGGTAGGTCCCTGAGCTCCACTGCATCGTCACCCATCTTTGTAGGAATGGGAGCGGACGCGGAGGTCCCGGGCCAGAGGCAGACGGAGGAGCAGGGGCGATGCAACACGGAAGAGGTGAATGCAACGTGCTATGGCGTGAAGACTGATCCTCGTACAGGCCTTGGGAACAAGAAGGTTGTGGAAGAAAGCCGCGCAGGAGAGACAGGGTCGGGGGGAAAAGGGGCAGAGGGAGGACACGCAGGTGCAGACCGCTTTTCCGAAACAAATGTTGTATCGGTGGGAGAAGCAAAAGGAGAAATCGATGGACAACAACCCCAAAACTCGGTACAACATGATGTAAGCTTCGAATACCCCCAAGAGGAAGTACAGGACGCAACTGAGAATGCAGGGGTGGAATCAGGCTTCAATCAGAGAAGGCTTGCGCTTACAACGAAGTTGCAGCGTTTGTCGATCCAGATGGCCTTGTTGGAGGACGATTCGTCGTTGGAAGAGGGCGAGAATGGGGAAAGAAGAGACAACGAGACAGAGAATTGGGAAGGCTGGCAACACGGAGAACGAAACACAGACGGGAAGAGGAAGGAGGGGGAAGAAACTGACATATTGCAAATGAAATTCACGCTTCAACAAGAGATCGAGGCTACGCGAGTTGCCCTTCAGGCAGAAGATATGACTAAAATTTCGTCAAAAGATGTGCATTAGTGTGCAGAATAACATACACAGTATTTACCTGTGCGTATCAAGGGGAGTGTTATGTGAAGTCCTTTGAAAAGGAGGCCTGGGCCAAAGGCAGTCAAGAGTCGATATGTGAAATGAGGAATACCCGATACATGACACCGGATTAATTTTGGGGGCCCTTTTTTTGGGAGCACTTGCCATCAAGGAAGTTGTCACTGCGCAACGGAAAAAATGTCATTTCTTCTGGTACGATGTGGCTCTCTCAGAGAAATCAAGCCCTCCTGTATAGATCAAAAAAGACGGTGTATTACATCATTTGTGTATTTTTAGACAAACTGGCAATGAATTTTGATTTAAGGCGTTCAGAACTCGAACGGAAAGTATTGGGACAATCACTAACTATGAGACTCCTAAGAGGTTGCAGTACCAGGAGGTTAAAAAATTAACGGCCAACTACACATTTGCCACAGGATGTAGCAAGCCAATTACGACGATTCATACACCGACGCATCCACAAGGAGAGAAAAAAGAATCTGATATCGGGGCCATGGAATCCTGGAGGGAATTCAATTTTTGGAAGCTCCCCGTCCTTTCCACTGCTTCATCTCTCGAAATGCTCGGGATCGCTCTTGGCCAGCCGTTGGGGAAATTCCGTGTCAACGCCGACCCTTCGCGTTCCTTCTCCGCCCGCCTCAGCGTTTGTTGACACCTTTGTGCGCAATGCGCATTGTGAATGAAGTGTGGATCTTGTTTGTCACGGGACCACAAGGCTTTTGACGGGCTCTTACCCCTGTGATATTATGTTTTTAGTTTTTCCAATGGGCCGGCTGCCACGCGTCACGGAGTACCATCTTCCTCTGTGTCGCCGTGTCGTCTTCAATATCTAGAAAAATACGACCACATGCCACATTCATGAAAATCAACGATGATAATTTCTTTACTCTTAATAAAATGTTAAATATGTGCAATTCATGTTGCGCGTCGTATCGTAATTGCGGCGGGTTTTCCCAAAGATCTGCTCCTGACCCTTAACCCCCACCTTCCTGCGTGTTTCGACCCCCTTCCTCGCGATTTGCTTGCTGGATTTCACAGGAAGGCAGACACTTTCAAAAACGCCTCTCATCCATTTCCTCCTACTCCTAACAAGCTAACTATTTTTTGATGGAGAAATTAACATTTTTTGTTTTTCGAACGTACCAAACAGGAGGATAGGAGGGATAGCTTGCTCGCTTTGAGGGGCTTCCGAGGCCATGGGTGGCGGCGGACAGACTGTAGTACCGCAAAGCATCGATAGTGATACAGCTGAGGTAATAGTCCTAGAAAATTCTCTTATTTGGTCGCTTGAGGCGTTGTTTAGCGACCGACTTGTTGGGTAACGTAGGTGACTCGTGTAATCTGCCCCATTTTATGGTGACAACCATACCGGCAATACGTCGGCAATCTTTCATTCACAGTCTCTTGAATTAAAAAAATACAATTGTCTTTCACTCATTCTCAAAGGATGCATCCTCAACGAGTGTAAGGGTCGATGGTCCGCTCGCAGCCGGGAGACGGGAGGATCCGCTGTCCTTTTCCGACGAGGGGTCACCACTCGCATCCATCCCGCACGCACAGCACCCGCTGGACGGCATTATAAACTCAGAATCCTCCACTTCGGCTGTCAATCCTCTTCCCTTCACACTGCCTCGCAATATTTACGAGAAGCAGGACGTTGTCCCCTTCTATGACGCCCCACTGATTGTGGCAGTCGTCGCCAATGTGGTGTGGCCAGCGGTGCTTCTCGTTTTGACTGTTTGGAGCATGCTGGTGGTGATATATTTCCGCCTGGCTCGTTTTCTCTCCGAAAACGTCCTCCAAACTCCAGCAGTGCACGTGCACGACGGAGACGAGGCTCCTGTGGACATGGGTCTCTATTTCTTCGGCCTTGATAACCAGTGTGAGAAATGGTTGCCTTCCTCTTCCTCCTCCGCGGCAGAGGATCTTGCTCCCACTTTCCGCATGTCCCTCCTACGCGGGAGCAAGGGGAAAAAGAGCACGATTGATGCGAATCCCAAGGGTCAGTGCAAGTTTTTTGACCCCTGCAAACCCACTGTCATCTATGTCCACGGGTTTTCTCGCCGGACCACGGCCCGACGTTTTCGAGAGACCTTCAACTGGGCACACAGCGATAAGCTGTACGGTCTGGATATTAATGCCGCCGATCGATGGGTACGGGAAGGCTGGAATATCGGAATTTTCTTCTGGAACAATCATGCCGACGGTAGGTGCGACCGGAGGGAGGGGACGGGGGGTTGTTGGAGTGAGCGGTGCATTGAAAGGTGTTTATATCCCTGGTCCGCATGCGCTCCCCTTGTGCACAAGGCTCATCTGTCCCCCATTTCTGGTGTGCTCTGTCTTCCAGAGGAGGTTCCACAGGACACAGAGAGCAAAATATGGACCTCGAACGGCCGGTGCGGAATGCGCTATCGGACGATCTGTCCTCAGAGGGGTCGCGTCATGTACTACGCCTCCTCCCGCCCTTCCCCCTCCATTTCCCAAACCCTCGCGGACCTGTTGGCGGACGTGTTTAGGGGGGCTCAGGCTCCCTACAGGCTTGTGGGGCATAGTTTGGGTACACAGGTGGTCGTGCATGCCGCCACCCTGCTTAGCCAGCGGAAAGCGCGAGAGGAAGAAGAAGTCAGGTCGGCGACTGCTTTAGCCGCTGCAGCCGCTTCGGCGGCCGTGGCAGTTGCCAGGACGGGGGCAGCGGCCACGATGAAGGCAAAAATGGGGGTATATGCAAGCAAGAAAGAGAAACGAAAGACCGTAGCGGCAGCTAAACGTGCCGAAGCTGCGGCAATCTCAACGGCCGCACAAGAAGCCGCTTGTGCGGCAACGAAAGCAGCAGCAGCTACACAGGCCCCTTTGCAGCTACCGACACGCATCGCCCTGTTGGACGCGTTTGCCACGCTCGGCGTGAAGGCCTACCTGTCGGGATGGCCGATCATGGTGGTGGTGCAGAAGGAGGTGCTTGCCCTCCGAAGGCTTGGGATTGTGTTTGAACAGTTCCAGACCAGCTTGATCGGCCGCCGGGGATTCTTTCTGCGCCATTTGACCGCCTTCGTTCAGTTGGATCCCCCCGGCATTCCCTGGTACCGGCTGCGATCACGGCACGTGGCAGCAGTCTACATGTACTTCCTCTCCTTTGGTCATGCCGTGGACGGGCCCCGACTGAAAAAGGCCGACCTTCGCCGGCATCAGTCCGTGGAGATCTGCTTCAGCCTCCTCAATAGTGCGGGTGGCAGCTTGGGAAGCGGGCTGAACGGCCTCAAGAGCCATCTCCTCCCGGAGACGGAGGAAGAACAAAACGCCGACCCCAGCGCTTGGGCCATGGGGGCTACGTCGTGTGTCGCCCTCTCGACCCTTATCTCGGGCGCGTCGCCGTCTTCCCGTTCTCCGCCTTTGCGGACCTCCGTGTCCCTGTCTATTTTCCAACGTCGACACAGTGCAGGGACCTTGTCAAATCAGGAAAATCCGAACGAGAGCCTTCGATCCTTTCCGACCGACGATGGTGCCACTTCCCTCCCTTCGATGACGTCTCCCACGGACATGGCCACAGCGATTTTCCGGCGTCGGGTGCCCGCGCATAAGACGCTGGCCCTTGGGAACAAGAGCCTCAATTCCCTGCAAGAAGCCATGCCGCTTCTGCCACCTTTGTCGCCCACCATTCAACCCCCCCTCGCTCTTCCTCTCGCACCCGCTTCCAAGGTGACCGTGACGTCAAAATCGCAGGACGAAGCCCAGGTGCTGGGCAGGCAACAGCGGCATGAGTATTATTCGCACGGCGCCTACGAAGGGCACAACAAGAACCATTTGCGGTGGCTGACGGCCTCGGCGTATCGAGAGGTGGAGATTGGCGACTTTCCCCTCATGGCACGGGCAACGGATGCTGAGGTGCGTGAGCTGATGCTGGGAAACTATGTGTACAAGCAGTATCGGGGCCATTTGTTCTTGCGAGTTTCGCGGGCTTGGTAGCATGGTTTTTAGGCATAGATTACATAGGTCAGCGGTAACTGAACGGTTATGAGAACCATCTTTAAAATTTGATTGCAAAGCATATAATGCGATAACACCAGGAAGTAAAGGCGGAGAAAGACTTGTCGGGGAGTCATGTAAATGTACGCGTAGGTAATCAGCTAGAAATAAGACTTGAAAACATGCCCTTGGTGTATTGCTCTTTGAAAGGACATGCGTGCCATCTAGGAACCCGACATGGATAACTTCGTTCAGAGTTATGATAGATAAAGTGGCAATTGTATAATAAATACACATAGAGAAAACTGTGCTTGCAAGTATTTGTGTTTCTCCAAAATTTATTCTTTGAATCTTGAAGTGTTATTTCACTCTGTTTTTGCAAACTGTGCATACCACAGGTAATGTGTTTTGGTGTGGTATTTTTGATGAAGCACCTTCCTGGCCCATTTAGCTGTGTACTTGAGGGTATTTAATGCCCGGGGTTGATATCTTTTTTGTCCTGCGACTTAAACCACGGATATAGCGCTGATTGTCGTCCATGACTACCCATGGACAAATAAATGCGTCCACTTGGCTTCGTGTCCTCATACAACAAATGTTCAGCCAGACCATTTATCTCGCCGGGTCACTCCGCGAGAATCCACAACACGTACTACTCTTTAAGTACGTCGCGCTCATGATCAGGCTCCAACTGACGCATGTGTTGCCTTTTAAATTGGTACGTACTTGAAAATGAGTTCAGCGGGCCTGACAGGCAGGGCCACGCGAGTTTGATTTAGCCGCTGTCGTGTGGTCCTCCGATGCCCAAGTCAGCATGTGCCCTGGCCGGTGTCAGAACGCGCGGCCTCATTTATTTGGGTCTTGGCGAGACTAAAATTAAAGCGAACGTGCGTGTCATGATTTTTCTGTCAGGCGCCCTCTTCCTTATGGCCTTCCCGCCCTGGTCGAAATTGGGGCCTATGACACCCTTGCGTTCCCGGTAAGCATCATGACAGTGAATATAGGTAGTTTTAAAGGCAATGCCGCTCATTTGTGGTGCTTGTGAGCTCGCGATGTGATAGGAAGTGTGGGCTTGGTCGCCTGCGTTGATGATGACATGGCCCCGCAGAAAAGCGACGAAAGTCGGTGGCGTCGTCTTTTTCCTTGATGTGTTCTACCCCCTCCGAGGCCTTTATTCCGTCACCAATCTGCTCCGTGTGCTGCATGCCACACACAGCCATTTCTTCAGTGGCAGCTAGGTGTTTACGTGTGCCTCTGACGCCTTCGATCTTCTCTTCCTCCTTTTACCTCGTCACTTGGGCTCGGCCCACAACTCCTCTTGACACGCCCTCTCTTTTTGTTCACGTTCTCGTCTACCCCAAGACAATCGGTATTTACTCATTCTAAATCCACTTCTCCATTTTCATTTTCCGACAGGAGCGCTTGCAAGTCGTCTTTCAGAACTCTGTGAAGGCCACCGCGGCCATTTTTCCGCGCTGGGCCTTGTGGTACTTCTTATCTGACTTTGCCCTCGACAAAGCTTATCAAAGATGTCACCAGTGCAAGACCCGTTCCTAATACCTCCTCATCAATGCCGGACTGCTGGGACGAAACGCAAAATGTCCGGTGCATGTTCACCTTATACGTTCTTGGCCGTTGTTGCTGCCACTGCTGCAGCTGCCAGTACCTTCCGTGGCTCCTCCTCCCTGTACAGTCCCATCATGGTGGATGCCTTTGCACCGCCTACTCAGTTCTCATGGGCTCCTCACAAATCTTCAACAGCGCAGAGGACGGCGCATTGTCAACGCGTCCCGTACTTTCTACCTACCACCTGTCTCGAAAAAGGCGGGGCAAGAATGAGACATGCCAGGGACAGATCTTCCTCGCCGGTCCACGCCATTAGCCCGTTCCAAGAGCAGTACCGCGATGACGATGGACTGCCGGAAAAGAAAAAGTCTTCGAAGGGGAAGGATAAGGACAAGGTTGCAGGCACTCAGGCTCCGTCGTCCTCCACGCCCTCCCTCCATGATGAGATCCTGACCAAGTTCAAGTCCCTTTTCGAGGGAATAGCCTCCATCGACACCCACGCGGATTCGACGCACGAGGAGGCGATTGCAACCCTTGCGGCCACTGCATTGGCGAAGACCAAGGGCGGGGCCGGGGGACGAGGGGGCAGCAGCTTGGTAACCCTTGGAAGTCCTTCCACTACGACCGTGTCGTTTCCAGATCAATCCCGCGCCGCTGATGTCGCGGCCACCGCTTTGCAATCACCTTGCGACAGTGCCTTGCCTGCCGCCGTCCCTAAATCTTCCTCCTCCTCTCCTTCCCCCTCGACGTCCCTGAGCGCCAGCGACGTGGCCTTGGGCAAGGTACCAGAACCCGTGAACGAAAATATTGCGCGAATCTCGAGCAAGGTGCCCAACACGTGGTTGGCCGTTTGTCATTCCTCCTCCCTCAAAAAGAAGGAGCTGAAAAAGATCTGGGTGGACGACAAGCCGATCTGCCTCTTTCGAGCCGCTTCGGGGGAGGTCAAGGCCATCAGCGACATTTGTCTGCATCGGGCCGCTGCCCTGTCGGACGGCTGGTTGGACGGGGACCTGGTCGTTTGCCCCTACCATGCCTACAAATTCGACGGTGAAGGCAAGCTCCGCTATATCCCGGGGGTGGACGAGGGTATGCTGGCCAAGAACAAGCGGACGGCGCGCACGGTGTGGTACAAAACCTTGGAGCAGGGAGGCTTGATCTACCTCTTCCCGGATGCCATGCGGGCCGGCGCGATTGAGCAGCACGTGAAGCCCTTCCTGATACCGGAGGAGGTGGACCCGTCCTTCCGAGTGGTGGAAGGCGTGGCGGAGATCAAGGCGAGCGCGAATTTGGTGGTTGAGAATTTGTTGGACATGCTCCACATATCGTACGTGCACTCCTTTGGGAACATGCAGGAACCGTTGCCGTTCTCGGAGAATTATGACTATTTTTTCGACGACGAGGCCTCTCAGCTCCTCCCGTACGCCAGGACCACCTTCAAATACCGGGCGGGACCTACTAGTATCAGTAAAGTGGTGGGCCAAGTCAAAGAGGTGGTGGTGGAGAACGAGTTCCACTTGCCGTACACGACGGTGACCCGCGTCAAGTTTGGGAAGGATGTCAAGACGATCTATGTGGTGGCCGTCCCCGTGGAGGACGGGTTGACCGTGGTGCATTACAAGCTCTACCGTAATTTCATGTACGTGCACCCGCAGGACGAGAGTCCCGTCAACAAGGGCCTGGACCATTTCTTCCAGTCGGTCATGCGTCTGACGTTGAACGAGGACAAGGAGATATTGGAGTCTCTGTATCAGGAACACCAGGCCGGGTATGTCTTGAGTCGGTACGACAAGCCTCTGAAAATCTATCGCAAAGCCTTGAAGGAATTCATGGAGGCTAGCAAGTCTCGTGAATTTTTGGCCGAAAGGCGCGCGTTGGAAATGGAACTCTTGCGCTTGATTGAGTGCACGGAGAGGGGAAGAAAAGCGACCCGGGGCCAACACTCCATGATTCTGTCGATCGTGCAAGGCTTGGAACGAGGCTTTGCCAGGCAGTTCAAGGACGAGGAAGGCGGGAATGGAGAGGTAGTAATAGAGGACAGCGCCGTCAATGGGACGTGGCATTTGGTCTATGCTAATCCTGGTGATTTAGCGTCCCTTCCTCCCGACGATGAACAGAAGGAGGAAGAACAACGGTCCCTCCGAATGCAAGACCTGCGCCCGGCATTGGACGCGACGGCCACAGCCGCGGCAGGGCCCTACCCATGGCGGACCATGACCCCAAGGCAGCAACAACGCATGACCCGTGAGGCGCGCGAGCGGATGCAGCAAGCAGAAGAGAAAGGAGGGTCGGCCCATTCCCTTCCAGCTGCAGAACCGGCATCCAAGCCTCTTCCCCGTTCTCCTCGGGAGACGGACGATGTCTTGCTGTATTCCGAAGAAAAATCGGCGCGTTTACAGGAGCGTCTGCGTTCCGCCGGTGGAGAGAGATATCTGCTAGATTTTACACCATCCAAAGGGCGGCCCTTGTGGGTGGACACAGAAGAATCTACTCAGACGATCGACACGTCGAAGAACCTTTTGTCGAACACGGCGGTCTACCAAGGGCTTCTGGGCATCACGACGAAGGTGGAATTGAACGGGATCATCTCCACTCCCGCGGGAGGCCAGAAAAATAAGGGCGATGCGCTGGGGGTGGAGGATGGAGGAAGGAACAAGGGCCATCGCCAAGATGTACAGTTCACCTCGGCAAAAGTGGACGTGGGGGGTTTCAAGGTGACGTTCCCACACATGGATGTGTTTGGCGTGAATGGCTGGCTGGATACGACCTTTGTGGATGAGCACATTCGAATATGCCGGGGAAACAGAGGCTCGATATTTGTTCTTACCCGGCGCCCGCTGACTGTGGCAGCCGTAGGAAAGGGCGAAGTGTGATTGACGTTGTGAACCTGATTTCTTGCACTGGCAATTTCGCTGACTATTGTTGTACAATTTTGTTATGATTATGTGTAGAGTTTGTGGGCCCTCGGTGGTGATTCCAACGAAAATTGAGGGCGATCTTGCCTGGTGGTCGCGTCCGGGGCATCCCTTCTTAATTTTTGTAGACATTTCTGCAATTTATTCGTCGGATAAGTGGGTCCAGGCGTGTTGGAGGATACAAATGCTCTGGATCCCCCCCTTTGTTTAATAGCATCCTCCGATGCTTCAGAGAAAGCATGTAAGATTTTGCAGGCGGCAAACAAGAGAAAGCCTTATGAAGCAGATGCGAAAGTACATCTGACGGAAGGCCCCTCGAAGAGCGAGTGGATTTACGTCCGAAAGGGAGAAGCCAAGATCCAGGTTGTCTCCCAGCAGCATCTGTACTTATCGCAGGAAAGCGCAACAAGTTTTAAAACCATTAGAAATGCTGCATTGGGCTCCTCGCTGGTCAAGAAGTGAAGTATCGGCTGTTGTGTCATAACCTTCGCCCGCGCAAGACGGAAGTGTGCACGCAAAGACATGTTGAATAGATGTGAAGTCGGTGACAAAAACATTACTCTGGCCCTGTTTTCTTTCCTATTCCCCCTTGTGTGATATGAGTGCATTCAACTTACGCGCCGAAGATCAAAGAAACGTTGAGTGTAATGCGGGTGGTGGTCCAGTTGTGTAAGAATGTGAACTTTAGTTGATATCTTTGTAAAGCCCTCGAGAGGTTGAGAATTGGGAGATGCGGTTAACGTGCGCGTACCCTGCATGTGTTGCAACAGGTGGACATTGCATGAGCATCACGTATGACCGAGCTACAACCGCCGTACGAAAGAAATAAAGAGTCTTGGACGAGATGTGGTTGGCGAGAAGGATGTTTGGACTTGCGAGGACTTGTGGGACGGGGGTAAGAGCCCTCGTCTGCGCGCAGGATTTTCGGGTACTCGCTCAAATTTTTTGTAGACTTGTTCGATGGACGGCGAAGCACTAAAATCGATATTTCGGGATATTTTTATTCTTCATAAGGTGGGATAGCACAGTCGCACATCCGTTTTCTCCGTGTCTTCGCGAAAACTATTTTCCGTCTCCCCCACCTGCTTCCATCGTCACAAGGGCCCCTACCGGCTTGCCTCAATCATTTTTACAGCTTTGTGCCTTATTCCCTTTTGCCACCAGTTTCATTCTTGCTGCTGTCGCTCCCTCTCGCTCCCTCCAAAAAGCGATAAACGCTGGAAAAATCTTTATTGCCAAGATCATTGACTTGCATCAAAGCGTATAATTGTTGCGCCGCGGCGCCCAACGGTAATGGTACTCCGACCACCTTGGCGGCGTCGCCTGCGATCCCAAGATCCTTCTGCATGAGCTTGGAGGCAAAGCCGCCTTGATAATCGTGGGAGGACGGGGCGGAGGGAACGACCGTTGGGCACGGATTGTAGGTCTCCGTAACCCAACTCCGACCACTGGAAGCATTGACCACGCCGTTCAAAATGTGCGGATCCATTCCCAGGGCCACGCCTAGCCGCATAGCTTCCGCAACTCCAACCATATTGATGCCAAGGATCAGGTTGTTACATATCTTGGCGATAGCGCCCGTGCCCACAGGTCCACAGTGCACCACCTTCTTGCCCATGTGCCTAAGCATGGACACCTCTGCCTTTTTAACGCATTGCACGTCTCCACCCACCATGAATGTTAATGTTCCTGCTTCGGCACCGCCTACTCCACCACTGACAGGCGCATCCACCATGTCCAGCCCCATCGTTTTGGCTCGGGCGGCCAGGGCCTTACTTGCCGTGGGATCAATCGTGCTACCGTCAATCAATAGCGTTCCCTTCCGGGCGTGAGGGATGATAATGTCACCGAATACAGCCTGGACGTGTTGCGTGGCCGGAAGCATGGTCATAATGACATGTGCTTGGCGTGCTACCTCCTCGCCCGAGGCAGCAACTCGAGCACCTTTCGCTTCGAGGGATGACATTGATTTAGGATTTGTGTCATAAATTACGACTGGAAGGTCCGTTTTATCCAGCAAGTTGCTTGCCATGCGTGATCCCATTTGCCCTAAGCCAAGAAAACCCAAGGTGACTCCTCCTATATCCATGGTCTCAGCCGTCGTGCTGCAGTGTCGTTGTCGCCAGTCTGCGTCAAAGCGAGAGAAGAGAGAGGAACGAAGCACAAGCCCATGTCTGACCAGCTTTGTCGGAGAACGGAGGAGCATACTATTTGTCAATCTGTTTGATAGACAGGATCGCTGTAAATCCCAGTAACTTCGTATGGTTGCATGCATGTGACCCAATTACGTTCCGTGACAGGCAGGAACAAGGAACCTCCTCCTTGTATTTTCGTTGTCCGATAGCCCAACCACATTTTCATCCACACCCACAATTGTTTACACGTTACGGCATAAATTTGAGGCTGCCGCACTCATACGCCCCACCTCGGCGTCCAGGATGACGTCTGTTTTTATTTTTAGTGTGTAATTGAAGCAAAAGGAAACCTCCCTCGCTGATATTCATGGAAACATGTGCGTGGCGATGCCTGCTTCAATAAAATGCCAGCCCCGGGCCATTCCACCCCGGTCCGAAACCATTCTTTCGACGGTCGCTTGCATTCCACATGCTGCTAGGGATAAATGTGATCAACTGGCTATAGTAACCATTGTATTCTGGCTCCATTTCGACGATAGGAAGGATAACTTGGTGACTTATCCCCCCTAACAAGCGTGACATCGTTTCTTTTTTTTTTAACTCCCACCGGACAAATGATCTACGTTCACAAAGCCACAGGCTCTGTGTGAGGCGATAACACACATGGCTCTCATTCAGCACGTCATGACGAAGAAGCTCTCCAGAGCACTGCTGGCGCGTCATAAAGCTGCCCCCTTGTGCCGATCCCTGCGTACCCTCCTTCCAAACGAGCAAAAGCCTCCTGATCCTTCATCGTCTTCCCCTTCGCCATTGCACCTGTCGCCCGCAAGCCAGTCCCTTTCACGTGTGTGGAGATCATTTTCCTCCTCCACTACGACCGTCGTGAGCACTGAGGAATGCCCCAATGCGCACCATCCTGAAGCTGCCGAATACCTGAAACGGTCTTCAGTTGCCGTCGAGGAAGACGACAAAGACCCTTTTTTCGACAAAACCTCAGCTTTGATGGAGGTTGAAGATCGACCCGGCGCTTTGGCAGAGATGCTGTCTTATTTTGCCGCCCACCACGTCAACATCACCCGTCTTGAGTCCCGGCCATCGAAAAAGCAATACGATGACCAAGGGCAGGGGCGGTTGGTGTTCGACATGTACGTCGATTTTGAGGGATCGCGGGGGATCGCACGGGTGGATGCATTGCTCCAAGAACTGGGCGAGCACAGCCGTTCGTTGTTGGTATTGGACAGGACGGAGGTCCCCTGGTTTCCCCGACAGGCCTGGCAACTCGATACGATCGCGAACCGTGTACTCGACGCCGGTGTGGACTTGACCAGTGACCACCCGGGGTTCTCCGACCCTGTTTATCGGGCTCGGCGGGGCGAGCTTGCTCAGATTGCCCGGCAATACCGGCACGGAGAGACGATTCCACACATTGCTTACATGCCAGCAGAGATCGCGACCTGGAGCGCGGTGTTTCGCCGCCAAGACGAGCTCCTGCGTCGGTATGCCTGCCGGGAATACCTGGACATCTTGGCCTTGATGAAGGAGGAGTGCGGATACGGGCCTGAAAGCATTCCTCAACAGGCGGATATCACCCGTTTCCTCGCCCGGCGTACCGACTTTCGGCTGCGCCCTGTGGCAGGCTTGCTCTCCTCCCGGGATTTTTTGAACGGCCTGGCTTTCCGGGTATTTTTTTGCACCCAATACATTCGGTACGTGACTTTGCAATAGTAGTGTCTGGTACCTAAACGTGCTTTGAATTTTGTGGTGGCTGATAGACATGACGTCAATTTTGCTCGCTGGCAGGCACCATTCCCGTCCCTTGTACACACCAGAACCAGATATCTGCCACGAGCTCCTAGGGCATGCGCCGCTTTTTGCAGATCCAGATTTTGCGGATTTTTCGAATGGTAGGGTCGATTTAAACTCGGGAGGGCGAGGGAGGGAGGGAAGAAGAACGAGGACGTTGTGGAGGCACGTGGCTACCACAAGGCCCCTTACGGAGGGTCAGGATAGCTGTTGGAGCGTAAGGCTTCCTTCTAAACAACCCAATATTTCCCCCTGCCTCATATTCTCCAGAAATTGGCCTGGCCTCTTTGGGTGCTTCGGACGAGGAAGTCAAAAAGCTAGCCGCGTGCTATTGGCATTCCGTGGAATTTGGTCTCTGCCGGCAGCACGCAGCGGGGACGGAGCTTTCTCAGGAACAAGGCAACGAGACCGCTTCCAGCATCAAGGCCTACGGGGCTGGTCTGTTGTCGTCTTTTGGTGAGCTGGAATACGCATGCGGGGGGGAGGAGGGGAAGGAGGGAGGCCCGACCTTCCTGCCGTGGGATCCCGAGGTAGCGGCCGTGCAGTCGTATCCCATCACCACGTATCAACCTGTGTACTTCGTGGCCGAAAGTCTGCTCGATGCAAAGGAGAAAATGAGGAGGTACTGTGAAAAGAAAATGAGCCGGCCATTCTACGCCCGTTACATGCCGGAGGTGCAGAGCATATGGGTAGACAGAGCCGTGCGGGTGGGGAAAAAGGTGGGCTAAGAGGACGTGAGGAAGTGAAGTAAGGGACAGGTGGCAACGGACATACTCCGCACTCATTGAGTGACTGGGCCTTGCCACGACGCCAGCGTCAAGCGTCGAGGCATGCCAGGTAGCAGGGGGAAGGGGGGGCAGGGAAAAAAATCAAGTGAGTGCCATACGCATTCTACTGTATCAACGCGAGCTTTGGAGTGGATCGGGATGCAGAGAAGGAGGTGATAGAAAGTTGTAGATGACTTCCTTTGGAGTGGACCGGGATGCAGAGAAGGAGGTGATAGAAAGTTGTCGATGAGAAGGGTGTTACTCGATAGGGTCTAAAATACTGTACATTGCGGGGGGGATATACAGATCGCTGAGTCACAGTAGCCGGGCTGTGAAGAAAGGGCCGTAAGAGATGGCTTGATGTAACATGAATGCTATCGATAGCGCCAGTAATAGCTTTTACAAAGAAAAAACGACCGATTTTACAGACAATCTAGCACACGGATTACAAGCTTTTGCGTTCCGAGGCCCTCGATTTTGAATCTCACACGTATGTAGAAGGCCTTTACAAGATAAATCACAAAACTATATTCGACAAACATCATTTGTAGACAATTCGTGGTATGGGGACACAATGATCGATGGCTGTATGCTCCTTGAACGGGCGAGTCCGAAAGGGACCAAGAAAATTCCCCAAGGGACGAGAGAAATAGGTAGGTCAGGAAGGCTCGCGTGCATCCCATCTTCTGTGCAGAAATTTTGATGAAGATCGCTAGCTTCAAGCTTCCTCTCTGTAGATGGTCACAATACAGAAGGTTTTATGAGGCACATACTTTTACAAGGCTTGAAACACAGTAGGTGCAGCCAATGGGGTCACGTCTCCCACGGGCAGGCCAGCCTTGTGCAACAAAATTTCGCCCACAAGACTCCTCTGTCCTTGTCCTGCTGTGTCATGCATATCTTTCCTTTCGGAGGAACAACGGCCCGAAGAAAGCTGTTTCAAACCATCCTCTACGCGTTGCCGCAGCTCATCCGCTCTATCGCGGGTCAATGCCCCGCCTTCTCGCCAGGCATATTGCACCTCGAAGGCGCGTGACTCCTGCAAAGCAAAATCCACTTTTTCTTCCTCCAATTCGCTGCTGCTGAAACCGCTGTTTCGGTTTTTGGGCTGATGCGACGGTGTCGGAGACAAGTAGCTTTCTGTGTACGTCACTTTTGCGACTAGCCTCGCGTCCTCCGGTCCGAGGCATTTTCCGATAGCAATTTTAAGTAGAGACGCGACTTCCGAGTGGCTTTTCATTTGCAACCAAGGACTGATCCAAAGGTGTACCTCATGCGCGTATACTGGGCCGTATATGGCTTTGCGATGCAAAAAAGAAGGCCCGGAGGCAGAGGAGGAGGGGAACGGTCGGAGCAGCGTGTAAAGCTTGGGATCCTTTCCATCGTAGACGTACGAGGATTTCCCCCCGTCTCGGTGCCCTGACGGCTGATACATACCTTTGACATATCTCGTGTCACGGACCGGGAATGCTTCGTTGCTGTATATGGCTAGACCTGCATCGGCCGCGAACCCTGGCAATCGCCACGAGGCCTTGTATGCCCGCTTATCCCGGGCTTCCACACCGCTTTGACCCCGGCAAAGCGCGAGCAGGACTTCTCCGCCAGGATTTTGGAGGATGTGTGCTGACTTGCTTAAGAACGCGCTGAGTAATGCACGGTTCATCTTGATATTACTCTTGCCGGGGACGTGGGGGAAATTAAAAATGACACGATCGTACTTGCTGGAGATTTTCCCTGGCAGCGCAAGGTCATTGAACGAATATGACAAATCCTTTCCATTTTGCGAGGAGCGCGTTTCTATCTTCTGTATCTTTTGCCAACGTGATGGGCTATTCAGATCCTCTGGAGCAGTTATATGAGCTAAAGCTGAAGCTATGAACGTAGATGACATAACATCCAGGCCAAATCCTATTGCATTTCCCAAAGAACCTTTACCGCTTTTTTGCTCACGAAGCATTTGGAGGTTTCTTGCGGCGGCTGGGTACCTTTGTATCAAATCGTCCTCGTCTCTCTGCAAGCATGTCGTAACAAGTTTCACATTTGGAGGCAACCAAGGGAGAAGTGCCGCTGAAAAAGAGAAGTCCCCGTCGCCTACGACTAAAATAGTGCGAACAGATTGACCAGTGAATGTAGTTGGATGACACGCAGGTATTGCCGGTGGTGATGGCGACTGCGAAGGGGAAGTAGAGAACGCACAGGAAAAAAGGCATAGACGATCTCTACGCGCCTGGCCACTGAGAAGACAGAGCGTGGCCGCCGCCAGCTGCAATCCTCTGTAGGAAACCCTTTTCTGTGCAGATAGTATCGCTGCTAGCCACATGCCTAGCTTTAAAGTTAAGTGGTTGCTTGAGATGTTTTTCCAATTAAAGTATCCCTTACTTTAAGGGGGTACGTGGCCTTACACCCACTTAATTGCACTGTAGTTAACGGCGAGAGGGAGGAGGTTCAACGTGTTGGTTGCCAAAACTTTTATAAAATCGAGAAGCACCGGGCTATGCTGCTTTTTACACAATCATTTTTTACCCTATCCAATATATGCTGAATGGATCCGCTTTTCCCGTACGGACGGGATGAAATTAGCTTCGCTCGTAGAGGATTGAGAGAAACGATACGAGGAGCAGGGCATGGGTTGTTAAGTTGCACGTTCCTCTCGATGAACGAAGATGATTTGATGTATATTTTTGTTACCTACGCTCTTGATGCTGTAGCAAAGACGTAAGTGAGGTCTGGATCCTCTCAAGAGGTGCCCACCACAAGATCATACGAGAAGACGTGGATCGTGTCAGAAACGAAAGAGGAATCAGCAGGAGAATGAGGATCCCATATCTGGATTTCGTCGACTTCTTCTGGGTGAAATGCTCCGGTCATTTGTCGTCTAAAATATACAACAGGCCAGACGTAATTTTTGTTAGAATTATCCTCCTGGCTCTACTTCCAATGCTTCCTTCCACCTACATCATGCATCTCTCCTAATTCTTCTCTCTTTCTCTTGCCTTCATTTCGGCTTTAAAACCGGCCCTGCTAAAATTCTGTACAGCTGTAATTTTGCCACTTAAACTAAAATTTTCTTTGGAACTGACAGTCAATGCACAAACTTTTTCACATTCTCGACTCCCAAAATTGTCGCTATCACGCGCTGCCAACAGCTCTCGGTGCTCCCCCCCCCGCAGCTACAGCTACTGCAGCAGCAGCGGCCTCAGCAGGGGACAATCCCCACATTTTCCACTTCAAGACTGGCTCCAGGCTCTTGTCATGCTCTACCGCCGAAGCAATCAGACGACGCGCCTCTTCTAACTTTCCACACTTAGATTCCATCAGCGCCCAGGCCTGGAAAAGACGTGCGTGGGTAGGGTAGCGCGCAGTGGCTTCTTGAAAAAGTCGTCGGGCTTTCGAGTAATCTTCCGCTCGCTGCTCAAGAAGGGCCCAGAGGAAGTAGGTATGAGCAATGGCGTTCTCAGTCCGGTAGCCTTTCCATTTAAACAGGAAAAGCTCGTAAAAGCGACGCGCGATTTCCATTTTACCAGACTTGATGGCCTTACGCGCAGAGATGTGCAGCAGCGCACAGCGTACATCAAGGGGGTCGTTGTCAGAGGGAGGAAGGGGGCGGTAATTCTTGATCATAAGCCCTGAGTCTGAAATAACAACGTTGCTAGCAGATACGGAGGCGGCAGCAGTCGACGACGGTGATGGGGAAGGACGGGTCATGCTGGAAAGGCTAGGGGGTCGCAATGTCACATATCCATCGACAGGCATGGGATTTAGGAGCAGCATGCCGCAGAAAATGAAGGCGAAAATTGACGCGCACCTAGAGCGGCAGAATCGGGAGACAAAGGCGGAAGGCATGATTGACGGTGACCTTGATTGAGAGCTGAAGCAGTGGAAAGTCTATGATTAGTGAAACAGAATTGGAGGAGAAAATACATTTGGTGAGAAAAGTTTGCCATGTGTGCCCGTCAGGGGCGGGAAGAACCTTGACACTTTTTGGATGTCATGTGTTCGGCGTCACTACGAACAATTTTCAGGAGCAGTACAATAATGTATAAGGGTCAAGCTGGCGATAATTTTATTTGTGTAGCGTTGCACGAAATACCCTGGTAATTTAATGCGGAAAATAAGGCATCTTATGCGTGCTGCGCGTGCTGCTTGTGTATAACTCGCTCACGAAACACTCAAGCAAGTAACGAGTCGCCCCAGCACGATCGGGCTCCGACTAGCAAGAGAAAATAAAGGGCGATGCTGACAAGGTTGGGCAATAACCACGCATTTTACATGACCAAAAGAGTAGAAATAGAAATACCTAACAAGCGACGGATGAAAAAAGTTGCCCGGGGCTCGTGCCTACGGGCCCTTTCAGGCGCTAGAAGCAAGCACGCGCCAGGGCGTGTGTCTCCCAACGGATTTTCCAAATTTAAAAAAAAAAACATCTATGCCTCCTCGATAGAGTTGGTCAGGCTCGACGAAAGCATTGAGTCTTGCCACCGGCTTCATCAAACCAATTAAATATTACGACGAGTCCATGTTATTCGGATAAGAAATGACAAGGCCGCTCCCAACAAATTCTTGATATCTCATCAGCGCTCTTCCATCCTGACTCTGGCTTCATCGCTTATAGCTCGCGTAAAAGTGAGAGAGGAAACCATCCTTGCTTCGGTGCCTATGATTAAGAACGCCATAAAGCTGAAATTCATCACATCGCTTATGTTTCCATTCGGAAGGCAAACCAACGATCTCATTCTCATGATAACCGTGAGCCAGAATCTTATCGCTTTGGCATGAATCCTTGCGAAAGCTTGAGGTATAGTTGGTATACATAAAAATCGTGTTCTTGTTTTCATTATCAGCAATTACTTGATGTGCCATAAAGCTTTCTACAAGGTCCCTTGTAGGATTCTGATTCGCTTCCGCGCATGGATTACCGGCATTCGAATTGCGTCGTACGCACAGCGCTTTCCTCGCCACTTCTTGCGGTCCTCACCGAATTGAACGTTTTTATCGTCGCATCGGCAGGGAATCGAGAATCTGCTCCTCCTACTAGAATCTCGTATCAATCGGCCTTACTCGTATGCTCCTCCCTCCGAACCTAATTCTTCCTAAGATGTACAAATGCACACTTGCCGGAAGCTTAGCTTGAATCCCCGCCGTTCGCACAGATTCTTTCCCATTCACACCCGGTACACCGACCTGAATTTCGCCTTCTTAGATCGAGAAGAGAGGGTAATCGTCCTTCATCTCGTCGTCCAAAAACTCGTCCACATAGTCTTCGATGACGGCCTCCACGCTCCCGTCTCTTGGAAGACCCAAGGTTTCTGCGCGTGGACTTCGCATGACCTGCGGGAACCTGCCCACTATCCCACTGACCCACGGATCGATCTTGACAGACACCTCCCCCATGGGGATCCCACGCCCCTGGGCGATTTGCCGGGTGTGGAACAAGAGCTCCTCCATCGTGGTTTGCAACGCCGGGAGGTTCACGCTTCGATCCCCCCCCAAGGACTCCCCCTCCACCTCGGCCAAGGCCAGGAGCCCCTTGATCGTGCGCCGGGTGCTGATCACGGGGTGGGTCTGGCGGGGGTCATAGGGAATCACGTAGTCGTGGCCCATCAAGAGCTCCCGAACCACTGCCGAGAAACATCCCGTCGACGCCCCATTCTTGTTCCCCGGCCGAACGATCACCGTCGGCAACCGACCCGTGCGGCCGTCTACCCACCCTTTCCGCGTGTAGTCGTTGACCATAAGCTCCCCCACTGCCTTCGTCATCCCGTAGGTACTTTGCGGGGTGAGTTTCGTCTCGTCACTCACCTCCGGGTGCGGCCCAAAGGCAGCGAAAGAGGAAGGGAAGACGAAGCGGACAGGCTTCTCCCCTACTCGACCGCTGGCGTGTAGGGCACGGGCTTTCTCTAACAGGTTTTGCGTGCCATCTGTGGGCGATAGGGGAGGATTGGAGATGGTAAAAAAGGATGTCCTTTCGAGCCATCAATGGCCACCTTGGACACGGGCGCGTCCGGAACGCCCAGAAAGATGCCCATTTATGCGTGTCACACGTATGAAGGGGAAGAAATACTCACCCAGGTTGACGGCTACACATTTATCAAACTCCTCCTCGCCCTCCCCGCTCATCACCGAGGCCAGGTGGAATATTGTGACGTGGCCCCCCTCCGACCCCGGCTGCATGGCTTTCTCCACCAGCTTGCGGTCTGTTATGTCCCCTCTGAAGTTCTCCACTCTGATGGCGGAAGATGCTTGGTTGGTAGGTCCATGCGGGAAGACTTGGACTTTTGTATCACAGGGCACATGAGTATCCGCGCCTGTGTCAAGAATGGCGATGCTATCCAGGGCCCGACCATTGAGTCGTTTTCTTCGTAGTAATACCTGACACAAGTATCTGCCTAAAAACCCGCCGCCACCGGTAACTAAGACTTTGACGCTGGGTAGCGCAGACACCATAGTGAAGTGGAGGATGCCAGCACTCCTAATGCAGCACGCCAATGATCAGCTTCTCCCTTTGGTAGCACCAGATCCTGTGTGATTTGTGTGGTGTTGTGAGGCATGGCACACAGGTTGACTTGACATGTGTCTGTGTGCGGCGCATTTTTGACGGGCTGAGCGGGGCTGAGAGCGTGACCTAAGTGCAAGCAGATAACTTGAAGGACACCACACACAGGAAAAATGGCACACCGGATCCTTCCTCATTTCTGCCTTCGCATGCGATCTTGGCCATGAATGCCAAGTTTTTTCGTGTCTTCCTGACACAGGAACGTTGCGCAGAGATGTGTCGACGCCCTTGCGTGGTATTTTGATCTATATGATCAGACACCTCCCACGTCCCCATCCCCCACAAAGTAGAAAAAGCGGATCATGTTGGTGGCATTGTCCATCGTGCACTCCCGCCATGTCCTTTGGCTCGTGCGCAATGGCCATGAAAAGGCTTTAAACTCTCAGCCTCGTTAAAATGAGGCCTAGGAATTGTACTTCAGGCGTCGCTGTAGGATCAAACATTGTACCTGCGAGACATGCTGTTTTTTTATCGCTTTAAGCGCGAGCCCCAGCGTGCGGAGCTGGATATCGGAGAGCCGCCGGTCGGTTCACAACCCGAAAGCCTCTTACAGTCGAGTGTTGCTCACCTTTTTCATCCTTTTGCACCTTGCAGGAGCTGCAGGGTGGTAAGGAACGGATTGCAAAGATTGGAACGGTCTCTACGGATGAGGCGTTTGCTGTGTGCCGGGGGAAGCGTGGCCGGGAGAAGAACTAGCGGTGCTGGAAATGCGTCCTTGACTCTGTTCGGTAAACCGACATCTTTACCACTCACGCAAGCGACACCATCAGCATCCCTTTCAACCGCCACACGGTTGATGGATCGGATAAATTTTGAGCCTCAGAAATCCGGATTGGACAGTAAAGCACGTCGGGATAAAAGCACTCCACCACCGACCCGCCGGTCAGGCGCCATCGCATTGAAAGTCGGAATGCTCGGCGTCTATGACCAATGGGGCCGACGGTACGCATGTACAGTTCTTCAGCTTGACGCCGTTCAGGTAGTGCAAGTGAAAAAGGAGGCGACGGATGGATACACTTCGGTGCAACTCGGGGCGGGAGAAAAGAAGCTGAAGAACGCCTCTCGACCTGAACGAGGCCATTTGGACCGTTGGATTGATGGACACGGCACCGCAGCACCCAAACGAAAACTCTGGGAATTTAGAGTGACGCCAGATGCGCTCATGGCCCCAGGCACCCCGGTGTTAGCCCAGCATTTCGTGCCTGGCCAGCTGGTGGATGTGGTCGGGACAAGCAAAGGCAAGGGTTTCCAGGGCGTCATGAAACGATGGAATTTCAAAGGACAAGGGGCATCCCACGGCGCGTCCCTTTCTCATCGATCCTTGGGCTCTACGGGACAAAATACGTCCCCTGGCCGTGTCTTCAAGGGGAAAAAGATGCCGGGTCGTCTTGGAGGAGAGAGGGTGACTGTGCAAAACCTCTGGCTGTATAAAATTGACACGGAGAGAAACCTCCTGTACGTGAAAGGGCACGTGCCAGGACCGAAGGGAACCTACGTGCGAGTCAGCGATGCCATCAAAGGCGCCCATTTTCCTGTGCCGCCCCCCGTACCCACGTTTGTGCCCGAGGCAGGCATCGCCTACCCGGGGGAAATCACGGCGCAACTTCCAGAAGCGGATCCTTTGATACCGCCAGAGGGGAGGGACGATGAATAAAGAGCCAGAAAGCAAGTGAAATTCAAAAAGGAGGACCGTGTCGCCCGGAAGAGAGACGAACATGGCGCGTAGATGATGGTTGTTTTTTCTGCTTTCTATGCTTCTGTACATGCCACCCAGCCCAGCCTTTTTTTCCAAGAATCGATGCCTTGCCGGCATAAAAATTTATTCAGTACATATACAAGTGATCACCACCGCTAACCAACCGCTAACCAGGCGCTTGCCTTGCCGCAAGAATTACTTGTAGTCGTAAAACTCCTCAACAGTCGACCAGCCCACGGCCTTCTGGATCGTTTCCAGCCTCTTCTTGATGCTCCCTCCATCGCCCACGGGCTGGGTCAACGGGTAGAGGAAGGCCATTTGTCGTGAGGCGGAGCGGAAGAACACCAAGCCATCTTTCGGCGATAAGAGGAATTCCAAGTCGTCCACTCCGCCGGGGGGTACTTTGCTCGGCGCTTCCGCCCGGAGATAGTATTGCTTGCTTCCGTTGTCGATTTCCACAACCTTCAATCCTTCCTGGGCTTCCACTGCACGGACGAGGGACAACCATGCGGTAGGCACGTCTTCACCAGCCCCATTGAAGACCCAAGGGGACATGTATTTGCTGGGATTATTCACACTCGTGGAACTGATGCAGTTTTCAGCAGACAAACAGCGCTTCGGCCGTCCCGCGACAGGATCTATGCCAAAACGATCGCAGGTCACAATGGTGAAAGAGGGATTGGATTCACTGGTGCAATCCTCCAGGCCCGGGAAGGCACAGGCAGACGGAGGAAGGACCGTCAGAGGGAGGAGGAGAAGGACGCTTTCGAGAAAGCGACCAGAGATGGCTGATCCAAGCCGGCTGGCAACCGAGGAGGGAAATGAATGAACATCAATGGCTGACGACGTTGAAAGAGTCTCAAAGTGTGCTAGGGGTGTGTGAAGTCGAGGTGGCGAGCGCCAGGCATTTGTAGACCCGAGAAGAGTAGAGAGAACGACAATTTTACCGCCAAGGGATAAACGAAAAGTTCGACCGCCGCCCATGAGATTTCTGTAATGGCGAGGTTTGAAAAAGGAGATTCTTGAATGATGCTCATACTGCAAACCCTTGCGAACTTGATGCGGCACGAAGAGTACAAAAAGCACTTGATCCGTATTTCGTATTATAGATGGTTAATTATTCCATTTCTCATGTATCAAATACCAACCTTACTTTTTCGTATGAACAGCATTCCCAGCTTATTTGTGGTCAATATTGTAACCATACAATCTCAGTCTGGCCTTACACCCTCTTTCGTAGGTGTGTGCCGCAAAGGGCAAAGGGCAAAGGGCGAGGAAGCGAGGCGTTCCTGCTCTTGTCTCCTCCCCTTCGAACAGCGAGAAGAAAGGATCCTCTCCATGGTACTCACCACAACGTCGCCCGGGTATAAAATTAATGCAGTATGCCCGCCCCACCACCCGTCCCTGTATGGTTTTTCAATTGTGCCCCGTCTTTTGCGGGCACATACACGGGTGGTGTGCTTGAACCCTGTATCTTGGTGACGCATGCTCTCGCAGCAAATAAGCGACTACTGGCTTGGCCCCTCTGACAAGTCATACCTGGAAATTTGATCTTCTTTTACTTCACCGCAATGGCTATAATGGCATTAATAATGAAAGTCATCGTTGCCTGACCTACGTCGCATTGTAAATCGCGCATGGTGGACCAGGGTTTTGTCTCTATTGTGTCATGACGGGATTGGACCGACCCAAGACCACTCATCCGAATCAGAAGAGGTTTCGATTGACCATGTTCCGCTTCCCCTTTGAACTCTACACATAGACCGCGGTTCTCCCCTTCTTCCCAGTCGTTTCACACCATGAAGACCTTCGCCGTGCTCACCCTAGTGTCCCTTGCTATGTCGCAAGCCTTTCTGGCTCCTACTCCTGCAGCTTTCGGGTCTAGCAGATCGGGCGTGCGATCCATGGCGACTGGTGCCCGTAGCATGAAAATGGAGAATTTCAACCTCCCTATTGGAGAGGACCAGGCGGAAAATGTTCCCTCCACCATTCTGGGAGAGGCCAATTACCGGAAGTTTGTCGCGTCCTACAAGCCCGATGGCATGATCGTCGGCGGGGCGCGCTACCCTTTGTTCAGGCGAGTCTCGGAGCTTAAGCTGCTGTCTTTGACCGCGGAGACAGGTTTATTGTCTCGATTGGAAGAGCTTGGTCTCAGACTGAGTGACCTGGAGAAGTTGCTGCCTTTGGTGGAGGAGCTAGAGCTGTTATCCTTGGCGGAGAAGAACCAAGAACTCATCCTGCAGACATTGGCGCCCATTGCTATCGAGCAAGCACCAGCACTCCTACCCATCCTCACTGGAGTGCTTCGCACGCCTCCCGCTACCTTTTTTGCGGTTGCCGCCGCAGCTTTGGCGGCTGAAGCCGGGGTTGTGCTGGTCAGTGGGAACCCCCTTATCGATGTCTTGGCGGGGATTCCTCTGGTGGGCTTGGCGGCTGTATCGGCCGCAACAGGCACCATCCTTTCCTCTGGCGTCCCCATCCCTTCCGCCGCACCGAGGAGGATCTCGTCTAGCGGTGGAGGCGCAGACGTGACGCCCGCTTTCAAGGTCGGCGGGGGCAAGAAAGGCAGAGTTAAGGCGGCTAAGGTTGTGGCGTCCGCGGTAGGTTGCCCGACAGGCACTGTTTTCAACGTCTCATGCCCTTCCGTACTCTTTTGGGACAGGTCGTGACACCCAGTCTATTTGCTGTCTGGTCCCCTGTTGCGCCAGGTGCATCACACCCTCCTTTTTCTCAACCATACCCTTTCGCTTGCACTTCAACCACAGCCTGTTGCTGTCGCCCCTCCCAAAAAGTCGGCGGCTCCCGTCGTCCTCGGCCCTCTCTCTGCCCCGGCCAGGGGCGGGGCTCCCACAGCTCCTGCTGCCAGGCCCACCCCTTCTCTGAAGGCCAAGCCTGCGGTAAAGCCCGCGGTGAAATCAGTCGCCAAACCCGCCGCTAAACCTGCCGTGAAGCTCGCCACTAAAGCTTCCGCGAAACCCGCAGCCAAGCCCGCTGCCAAGCCCGCTGCCAAGCCTGCTCCCGCCGCGAAGAAACCTCTGGGGATCAAAGCAGCACCCGCGCCCCAAAAGGTAGCGGCTGTGGCAGTCAAGAAGGCTGCAACGGCTCCCGCGCCGGCACCAAAAGCAGTCCCTGCAGCAGCTAAGGCGTCTCCCCTCCTGTCTGCCAAGGCCCCCGCGGCGTCCGGCAAAGGTAGTTTGGCGAATATTGCCAAGAAGGTCGCCAAGAAGTAAGCTTTCCTTTGAGACGTGACCAGGAAAAGGAAAATGACAAAAACCCATGTGAAGAAATTGTGGAGGGAATGAAGGATCGATGGTGGCAGTGCCTGTTCACTCACAGCCTGAAGTCCTTGAAGTCTGATGGAAATTGGTTTGACTGCATTCGTCTTCTTATGGATCAGATGTCTGGAACGCAGAAAGAATGAAGGGTAAGGACTGAAGAGCCGTGAGGATGTTTGTCATGTCTGCGTGGCCTCGTGGATTGTGGGCAGGTTTGGGAAGGATGGGATTTTTTTGTATGTGGTATCTGTCTGGTGGTTTCATATGAATCTGGCGCGGGTTAATTACTTTCCTTAGCGTGTATGGAGCGGAAGTGTAAGGGGAGAAGACGATAGGTACAAGAAAACGCGGGTTTTTTCTTCGGTTAATATATTCCATGCAGCACAGCCTTGCAGCTGAGTATGGATGACATGAAAACAGACCGTACTTTGACAAGCTTCCTTTAATGCTTTTACGTAGCTTGTCCAGTGTATTTTGTCTTTTTCGTTCCTAGAAATATGTTTCTTATCATAGTGCTCCCTATGAGAGGTTGCGAGACAGATTAATTTTATACGACACAGGTGCACATTGCCTCTGCGAGATGCCTAGCCCGTACTGTGAATTCAAAATTGTCCTGAGATATCAACTCTTTACATGACACAATCTGATAGCCGTGTTCGCCGCAAGTCAACCTTTGCCTCCGTACGCCCGCAAGGCGGGGCTCGGAACTCCGAGAAAGATTGTGACGTCACACTGTTCGTCAACTGCCGGCGCCGACGTGGACCTGCGGCCATAGGATCTCCTTCATCTCGAGCCCGAAAGTCATAAAGGGTGACGGGGACGGGGCGGCTTGCGGCTTCTGGTTTTTCTTATGTGCATATGTGGTGTACATGCTGTCCAGTGCAGGCATATTAGCTCCTTGCATTTTTCCGCGTGGCGAACTTTTATGACAGGAAACCTAGCGTCACCGCATGAGCACTCGGTGTTCCAAGTGGATGAAGTTATAATTACGCCATGGCACTGCATATCGGCAGGATATGTAAAGGGTTCTCCATTAAAGGCATGAAGACAATGACTTCCAGCAGTATTGCTCACTTTTTCCTTCCCAACATACTCCTCCTGCAGGCAGGCCACCTCCCTGGCTTCTCCCTGAAGGCCTGACCTGACACCCCCTTTTGGCACGTTTCACCCCAAGCCCCGCACCTCCAGACACCGTCAGTGTGTTAAAACCCTGCTGTTGTCGTGGCAGGCTCGCCTACGCCGTGGTCGTCGTCTGCGGCTTGAAAGCCTTCGCCATTTTAAAGAAGTGTTTGGCAATAATTTACGCTTTAGACTTCGTTGTCACGGACAATACTAGCACCACATCGCGACACCTCCCACATACAATCCTTGTGACATGACCGTGGGTATGGCTATCCAAGGCGTGAGCCCCCTGAGCGACATCGGTGATTTGGCGGCAGCCTGGACCTTGGACATCTTGATCCCTCGGCTGTGCCTCGCCATTCTCTTCCTCTCCGTTTCCCTGGTGAAGCTCACTCTCCGGTACCCAATCCGAGTCTACGTCGGCGCCAATCCTGTGGTGCGCAGCATTGTCCAGCGCTGCCCATCCTTCCAGAAAGACTACCGGCCCCCATCGTGGGCCTGTGGGGCGTGGGCGCAGGCCGTCATCTACATGTATCGGAGCTGGCGCAACAACCACCTTCGGGGTTTTGCCCGGGAAGTGATCCGATTGCCGGACGGGGAGTGCGTGTCCTCGTACTGGATGGCGCCTCCAGGTCCCATGCGGGACGCGGTCATGCAGTGCAAGGTGGACGGGAGGGAAGAGGAGACCGACGCGATCATCGAGGCCTTAGTATACCATATGCCCTGTGACGAGAGACTCCCCCCGATCGTGATCATATGCCACGGCGTCTTTCAAAACGGCGCGGATCTTTATGATTTCTGCAGATTCATGACGGAGACGTGTGGCTATGTTGTCTGTGTCTTCAACCGGAGGGGAAACGACATGCCCTTGTCCCGGGCCCGATTCAACACAGTAGGCGACCAGGCTGATTTCAGGTTCATTCTGTCTAGATTGCGGGAATTTTTCCCAAACAATGGTTTCTATGGCGTCGGGATCAGCGCAGGGTCGAGCTTGCTGGCCCGCTATCTGGGGGACGCGGGGGAAGAGTGCGAGTTGGAGGGAGGGGTGTTGATCTCAGGGGGCTACGACATGGAGCTTTCCTTGAGGCACATGACGCCTCTAGCGGATTTGGTGGTGACCACGCAGGCCAAGAGCTTCTTCTTGGAGCGGAATGAGGAGACGTTGGCCAGACAGGATGGCCCGGGCCTGCAACGGTTGAAACGGAGCCGTTCCATGCAAGAGTTCCATGAGCACTTGCATGTCTTCGACGGGAAAGCGTCGCGGGAGGAATACTTTCAGACGCACAATCCAGCATTGGTGCTGGACCGGATCGCCCGTCCGGTCGTGTACATTAATGCCTACGACGACATGTGCTTCCCCGGGCATTTCACCTTCCAATACAAACACTTGGTGGAACGGTGTCAGCTCGCGACGATCGTGCATATGGAGAGGGGCGGACACGGGACGTTTTACGAAAATTGGGACGCGGGTTCCTCCCGGGCCTTTCAATGCGTGAGGGAGTTTGTGGATTGCCTCCACAAAGAGTAAAGGAGTTGGGGAGAAAGGAGGAGGTGGAAAGAAAAAATAGGCATAGACAGTCGCGCAAACTGTATGATTAAAATTTAACACAACTGATTTGAAATGGGTCCACGGGACGTTTCTGTGTACAGCGTCTATTTGGGAGGAGGCGGCGAAGGAAGATTCTCCCA
>Ga0209925_1000257_pt1 | contig 28692 bp, 23 predicted proteins | sample SalPonR2_A_D1_MG_FD_185702 | JGI IMG/M metagenome (GOLD analysis project Ga0209925, IMG submission 185702) | Salt pond soil microbial communities from South San Francisco under conditions of wetland restoration - Salt Pond MetaG R2_A_D1_MG... ... | reverse complement strand
CGGAGTAGGAAAAAGCGAAACAGCTCTGGAGCTCATCGAACGGGGCCACCGGCTTATCAGCGACGATTCAGTCGAACTAAAACGGATGAACGGCAACTTGCTCATAGGCGCTTCACAGAACCAATCTCTCGGTCATCATATGGAAATCAGGGGGCTCGGAATAATTAATGTGAGTCACCTTTTCGGTGTGGGAGCAATACGCGACAAAAAACAAGTGCAACTCCTAGTTGAACTTGAGGAATGGGACGCTGAAAAAGTATACGACCGGCTTGGTTCCGGTGATACCAACAAAGAAATGCTGGGCGTTAAAATCCCCGCGTTGATTATCCCCGTAAAACCGGGGAGAAATATACCAATTATTATAGAAACTGCAGCTATGAACGAGCGGCTGAAAAAAATGGGCTACTTTTCAGCACGGGATTTCAACCAAAATGTGTTAAAATGGCTTGAGAGCGAGAATGCCCGGAATCTATATTTCAACGATAAAGACACTTTTTAGGAATATCGATGACAAGTAAAACAGTTACGATAAAAAACAGGGCTGGTATCCATGCCAGACCCGCCGCACTCATAGTAAATACCGCCAATCAGTATGAGTCCGATGTCTTTCTTGAAAAAGACACAATGCGAATAAACAGCAAATCAATAATGGGTATTATTACACTGGGAGCCAGCTATAAATCTTCAATTACAATTATGGCTGAAGGATCCGATGAAAACGATGCTGTCGAAGCAATTGCAAAATTGTTTGAAAACCGGTTTGAAGAAGAGTAATGTATACAAAGCAACTATCGCCATTCTCATTTTTTTCCTCCAGCCGGCCCTTCTCTCAGGGATAAGTATTGACCACCGCTATTATTCACATGAAAACACCCTTTCTCTTCTCCTTTCCCTTCGCGACTTTCCTGTTGATGAAGTAAAACAGGTGTTTCAAAAAGGACAAACCTCGGAGATTCAATATGAAATTAGATTGTACCGTGAAACAAAGGGTATTTTAAGCTTTTTAGGGGATGAGTTGATTGAAGAGCAGAGTATCACCTACAACGGCCGCTTCAATCCCTTCTATAACGCATATCAAATCGAAACCAAAGAAGAAACTACCCACTACATTGAAGAGGAATCCTTCTTCAGGGCATTTCAATCCAACCTCACCGTTGTCAATAATCCAGCAAAAAAGGAACCCTCCTTAGATCACCCCTTGTATTTTCGGGTCCGCATAACCTTCAATCCACGCAAGCTTATGCCGCCTCTAAACGTACTTGAGCCATTTTTAATTGATAACCAGGAATCAACCGGCTGGGTGCGCATACCCCTTACAAGGAAGGAGAATAGCCTATAATGCAGCACCGATCTTCCAGCCAAAGCAGCACCCTGGGACTCACTAGTATTGTGCTCATTTATCTTACGTTGATAATACTCCTCCTTCTTTTTGCAAATCAGCTGCTGTCGGAAATTTCAAGGGGCACCATCCTTTCCCGCTTTTTATTCATACCTCTGGCGTTTTTGTTACCCCTCTTTCTGGTTTTCTCTGTAGGATACAATATTCATAAACTCATAAAAGAGCGAAATTCCGGCAATCCCGGAAGCCGTTTTAAGGTAAAACTGGTGATATTCTTTACCTTTATTTCAATTCTCGCATCAATCCCCCAGGGTATACTCTCAATAAACTTCCTAAAAACAGCGATGGATTCATGGTTCTCAAGCAGAATCGAAAGTGCCCTGCAGGGGAGTTTAGATATTGCCCTCCAGTACAACCGCACCGCTTTAACGCAGTTAGAACAATTTTCACAAAGTGAAGTTACGGTTCAAATTATAGAAGAAAACTACCCCGATACTGAAGAAACCTGGAGTGTCCTCACATCACTCTACCCTCAGCTTGACGGGATGCAGCTGTTTCTCACCGATGGCACCCATCTTACCTTTGACGGCGATTCAGACGTCTATCTTGATCACCTCCCTTCTACCTCGGTAGAAGGGGTGCTCCCGCGGGTAAAAGCAGGCTCCCTGAGTATCCTGCGGACAATAACCTTTCTCCCCCCGCCTGAAGCTTCCGGACATGCTAAGAAACTGGCGGTAATTTTCAGTATAATTCTTCCCCGTGGTTTCGATACAAAGGCCCAAAATATCACCACCTCGCTGGAAACCTTTAGACAATACAACGAGTTTCAAAACACCTTTTTCCTGGCTTTACTCATATTTTTCTCCCTTTTCTCCTTTCCAATTTTGCTGCTTTCAATCCTTATAGGATTTCTGTTAAGCGATGAAATTATTCGCCCAATCGCGCATTTGGAGGATGCCATCCAGCGGGTTATCAGCGGGGACTACTCCTTCCGCATTCTCACCAGGTCGGAGGACGAACTGGCGCTATTGGTCTCCAGTTTTAACTCCATGATATCGGAGCTTGAACAATCACGCACCAAACTGCGGCAAACAGAGAAGGTTACCGCATGGCAGGAGATTGCACAGAGGATGGCCCATGAGATCAAAAACCCGCTTACCCCCATCAAACTCTCCGCTCAAAGAATCCAGCGGGCCTACACTCAGGAATCTCCAAAGCTCGGTCGTGTGATTCATTCCTCGGTAGAATCAATTTCACAGGAAATTGAGCACCTAAACCAGCTTCTTGGGGAATTTCGTGATTTTGCAAAGCTCCCTACTCCGTTTTTCCAGGAAACCGACATCCGTAACTTGATTACTAAAGTTCTTTCCACCTATCAGCCGTCCTATCCCCATGTAGAAGTACACACCGATTACCTTGAACAAATTACTGTGAGTCTTGACCCCCATCAGATGACCCGGGTCTTTTCTAATTTACTTAAGAACTCCTTTGAATCGATAGATGATGAAAAAGGGAATATTTCAATCAGCACAGACCTTGTCAGAAAAGGGCATACCCATTACTGTAGAATTAAGATAGAAGATTCAGGCCGGGGAATTCCCCGTGATCTCGAGCAAAAGGTTTTTCATCCCTATTTTACAACAAAAGAAAGCGGCACCGGTCTGGGGCTCCCAATTGTAGAACGAATTGTATCTGATCATCAGGGCCGGATTTGGTTTGAAACAGAAGAAAATATCGGTACAACCTTTTATATAGATCTCCCGTTGGAGCAGACAGTATGAGCACTATTTTAATAATTGATGATGAACCCGGCATCCGTACAGTCCTCACAGATATCCTGGAGGACGAAGACTACAAGGTCCTAAGTGCAGCCGACGGTCTTGAAGGTATGGACATCATCAAAAACGATTCAGTAGATCTGGTGATTCTGGATGTGTGGCTCCCGCATAAGGGAGGAATCGATGTGCTGAAAGAAATGAAAGCCCTCTTTCCGGAACTGAGCGTAATCGTTATCTCCGGCCACGCCAACATCGATATGGCCGTAAAGGCAGTCAAAAACGGCGCCTTCGATTTTTTAGAAAAGCCCCTCTCCCTCGATAAAGTGATAACCCTTGTAGGCAATTCTCTTCAAATGCGGGAGCTTAAGCAGGAAAATAAGGAACTGAAAACCTCCCTTTTCCAGGAAGATGAAATGATCGGCTCAGGCCCACTGATGGATACTATCTGGGAGAGAATTCATCAAAGCGCCGCCTCGGATGCGAAAGTCCTGATAACCGGAGAAAACGGGACTGGAAAAGAGCTGGTAGCCCGTGAAATACACCGCCGCAGCAGCCGGGCAGAAGCCCCTTTTGTCGAAGTAAACTGTGCCGCTATTCCGGACACCCTGCTTGAAAGCGAACTTTTCGGCCATGAAAAAGGAGCCTTTACCTCCGCCGTTTCTCGTAGAATGGGAAAGTTTGAAATGGCCCACGGGGGGACACTTTTTTTAGATGAAATTGCCGATATGACCCTTAGTGCCCAGGCAAAGGTCCTGCGGGCTATCCAGGAACAGCAGTTTGAACGGGTTGGAGGCGAAAAGTCCATCAACGTCGATATTCGTTTGCTTACCGCCACTAATAAAGATATCGAAGAAGAAATTGCAGCTGGAAGATTCCGGGAGGACCTCTACTTTCGTCTGAATGTAGTTCCTATTCGGGTTCCTCCCCTTCGGGAACGTCTTAAAGATATGCCCATGCTGGTGGACTACTTTATGCGTAAGTACAATCCCCTCCCCGAGCAAGAACCCCGAAAGTTTTCCCCTGAAGCGATGAAGTCGCTTCAGAGATACAGCTGGCCCGGAAACATCAGAGAATTGAAAAATTTCATAGAACGTATTAACATTATGACTGATGAGCCGGAAATTTCCGCGGACCTTGTTACCCACTTTTTGAATGAAAAAAAGATCCGGAGAGTACCGAAGGGAATGCAGAAATACTACGATATGCAGCTCAACGAGGCAAAAGCGGACTTTGAACGAACGCTTATAGAACAACGTTTGGAGCAGTGCGACTACAATATTTCACAAACCGCCCAGGAGCTTGGTGTCTACCCAAGTAATTTGCATGGAAAGATAAAGAAATACGGGATAGAAACTAAAAAATGAAGGCGTTGACGAGACGGCAAAAGGAAGTCCTCAATTTTATTTCACACTTTATTGAAGATCACAGCTATCCTCCCACGCTGCGGGAAACCGCCGGCCATTTCAACATTTCCGTAAAGGCGGTCTTTGATCACGTAAAGGCATTAGAAAAGAAGGGAAAAATCCGCTGCGATTTTAACCGTTCCCGTGCAATAGAAATTGCTCGCCCTCAAAGCGAAGAAAAGAACGAGCTTGCAGAAATCCCCCTCCTCGGGAATGTAGCGGCAGGGAAACCACTTTTCGCGGAAGAAAATCTCGAAAAAATGCTTACCTTTCCGGCATCCTCACTTAAAGGGGGAAACTATTTTGCCCTTAACATTAAGGGGGACAGTATGCAGGATGCGGGAATACTGGACGGCGATACGGCGGTTTTTATTCAACGCAACACCGCACACAACGGCGATATTGTAGTGGCCCGGGTAAATGAGGAGGCTGTTACCCTTAAAAGGTTTTTTCATGAGAAGAACCGCATCAAACTAAAGGCTGAGAACCCCGTATACCCCCCTATTTATGCCCAGAACGTAACAATTCTAGGTAAACTTGAGTTCATAGTCCGCAAATACGATTAGGAGAGACAACTTTTAATGGCACAACCTGCTCCTGTATATTTACTTGTAGGCCCCGAGGAGGGTGAAAAACAGGAATTCCTTCGAAGCATCAAGGAAAACTACGAAAAATCTTCCGGAGAAAAAGCTGAAACATATCGATTTTACTCCGGACAAACTGAGATGGGCGAGGTAGTTTCAATTCTGCAAAACGGCTCTCTATTCTCTTCTTACAAATTTGTCACGGTCCTGCAGGTCGAAGAGCTGAAAAAGAACGACCTACAGCAGCTGTGCGATTACATAAAAACCGCAGATCCATCTTCCACGCTTTTTCTGGTAACCCATGAATACCGGGCTCCCCCGCAGCTTTCAAAGGCGGTCCCCAAGGCCCAGCAGAAAACGTTTTTTGAACTTTTTGAAGATAAGAAACGCGAATGGCTTGTTCGTTACTTCCGGGGGGCACAACTTTCAGTTGATGAGGATGCGATTGAGATGGTCCTTGAGCTTGTAGAGAATAACACCCTCGAGATGAAAAATGCCGTGGATAAACTGGTCCTCTATTTCGGTAAAGGTACGGTCCTCGGCGCCGACGATATAGAGGAGTTCATCTACCACTCGAAGGAAGAGAACGTTTTTACCCTTTTTCAAAAGATTATTCGTAAGGATTTTGAGGGTTCCCTCGAGGTACTGCACAAGATAATGCTTTCAGGGCAGAATAACGGGGTCCAGCTGCTTGGCGGTCTTTTGTGGCAGTTCCGACGGCTTCTCAAGCTTTCAAGGATGCTCGACCGTCGCTTTTCTCCGGATGAGGCCTTCCGGCAGATTCCTCTTCGGGGTAAGCGCAATCAAAAGAACTATATGACCGCCCGCTCCAATTTTTCAACTGAGAAGATCGAGGCTGTGATAGCCCTTATTGCCGACTACGACGGCCAAGTGCGGCGTCAGCGGGGGGAAGCTGAAAAAATTCTACTCGAATTTTTTCTCTACCACAGTTGTACGAACATTGGTGCTAAAAACTAATTATTTTATTGATTCAAAATAATTTACGCTTAATGTGGAACTTGTACTTTTTAATCTGTTGTATAAAAAAGGATTACAGTGTATAGAACACCAATGTTCGTACAACTGTGTTAAAAGAGAAAGCCGGCTTAAATGCCGGCTTTTAGGGACGTGTCAGGCTCTTTTTATTTATCCATAAAGAGCACTGATGCACATCTCACGTTTCTCTGTATACACTAAAAAGTGTTTTTCCAAGCGCCGGTTTAATACCGGCCCTCACTGTAAGGTGGAGTCATAAGCTAACCTCCCAAAAAGAAGATATTGATGCTGTTTGTTCCTCCTGATGTAAATTTAGTCCAAGCCAAGGCAACTGTCAAATTTTTTTGAAAAAATATTGTTAATATATCAGCGGCCTCAAGCCTCAAGCCTCAAGCCTCAAGCCTCAAGCCTCAAGCCTCAAGCCTCAAGCCTCAAGCCTCAAGCCTCAAGCCTCAAGCCTCAAGCCTCAAGCCTCAAGCCTCAAGCCTCAAGCCTCAAGAGATAGATGTTTTGCAATATCCTCAGCTATGCTTAGGGGCAGAGCAGCCTTTTTTGAAATCTCTTCAGCGGAGGCGCTTTTAATAGCAGATACCGAACCAAAAGTCTCCAGTAGGCGCTTTCCCCGCTTTGGTCCTACACCGGGGATCGCACCAAGAGTATTGAGGCTCAGATCTTTTTGTCTTAGGGAACGGTTAAAGGTAGTTGCAAACCGATGGGTCTCATCTCGCACTGCCTGGAGTACTCGCAAGCCTTCTGCGCCTTCAGGCAGACGGATAGGGTCCTCACGGCCTACAGTGAATATCTCCTCAAACTGTTTTGCCAGTCCTATAACCGGGATACTGTTAAGGCCGAGGGAATCAAGAATGCCCTTTGCGGCATTTAGTTGCCCCTTTCCACCATCAATCACCACCAGGTCGGGCTGTTCGAGGTCCTCATTCAATACACGGGTGTAACGACGAGCAACTGCTTCCCGGATTGCCTCGTAGTCATCTATTTTACCGTCTAATGTTTTGATATGAAAACGGCGATAGTTCTTCTTATCGGGGTTCCCATTGTAAAAAGAGACTAAGGAGGCTACCGGATGTGTTCCCGCCAGCTGTGCGATATCAAAACCTTCTATTCGCCGGGGCAGCTTGGACAAACTGAGAACGCTTTTCAACTCCTCCAATCCGGGAATGTTTGCAACAGCCTTAAGACGCCGTTCTACATCCTGCAGCGCATTCTGTAAAGCCATCTTCAGTATTTTAGAGTGTCGTCCCTCCTTAGGAACTTCAACCTTCACTTCGGCCTGCAACTCCTCCCGGAAAAAACGCTGGAGAAGCGTAACATCTGCCTTTGTGCTGGTGTAAATAACATCTGGAAAAACACTTCCCAGGGAATTCACAGGGGTATTTTCTTGGGCACCTTTCTGTACACTCCCCTGTACTCTTTGCCGGGAATTTTCCTGGTCACTTTCCCGGGTACTTCCATTGATGCTCTCTTTGGTGGAGTCTATTCCGGGCCCCTTCTGCATTATTTCTGCTGAAGGATCCCCATACCAGGGATCCCCATACCGGCCATAGTAGCGAAAGAAAAACTCCGAAAAGGTATCTTCTTCTGCACCGAAAGACTCGGCACGAAAGAGATCGCGGCCGCTCATTTTTCCTCCCCGCATCTGAAAAACTACAAAACTGCAAAGGGTGTCCCTTTGAACAGCGGCAACATAATCTCTTTTTTCATAGTTAAAATCGACCACTTCTTGGGATACCCCCACAGTTTTCACTGCTTCGATGGTGTCGCGAAGCTCCGCCGCTTTTTCGTAATTCATTTTTTTTGCCGCTTCGTTCATTTGATTTTCCAGGTCTTGAAGGAGTTCCGCCGTCTGGCCGGACAGCAACTTTTTTGCATTTTCAACATGTTCCATGTATTCAGCCTGGGTTATTTTTCCTGTGCACGGCGAAGCACATCTTCCAATGTGATAATAAAGACAAGGATGGTCCCGCGTCTTCAAAGGTCCTCTGCATTTTCTAAGAGGAAACAGCTTTTCAATCAGCTCAAGGTAGAGATCGATCTTTTCCACATTTGTAAACGGACCAAAATAGGTCGAACCGTCCCGAAGGATTCTTCGTGTTCGGTAAATTCGGGGGAATTTTTCATTCGTTACTTTGATAGAGGGATAAGATTTTCCGTCTTTAAGATCGATATTGTAACGGGGATCATTCTTTTTTATTAGATTATTTTCAAGTAAAAGCGCCTCGTACTCATTTTGAGTTACTATGTATTCAATATTCTTAATTTTACTTACCAGGACCCGCGTTTTCACCGGCTGAGTACCGGTGAAATAGGAACCAACCCGTTTTTTTAGGTTTTTTGCTTTGCCGATATAAATAATCTTCCCGTGAGAGTTTTTCATCAGGTAGACTCCGGGCTGTTGGGGAAAATCGCGGACCATGTTCTTTAAGTCTTCATACATAACCATTTTAAAATACAGTGAGAATCTATAGTTGACAAGGCTGAAGGCAAAATCTACCGATCTCCAGGCATTTCGATACAAAATTACCGCGCTCCCTGCTTTTGAAACACCCCTTTTCTGTCGATACTACGAATGATGAGAAGGCGTATACTCACACTCACAGAAATTACACTGCTGATTCTGTTCGGAATAAGTAGTGTGTATAGCCAACAACAGCACATTTCAATGGGATTTGAAGATGGTTGGCAACAGATCTCACAATTTTCAGGTACCAGACTCCAAAAGGGACGACACGGTTTCCTTGATATTACCCTTGAGCCGGGACAATACGATCACTCCACACCTCACACCGACTTGCTGATGCATTTTGAAAATTCTCAGACTATTGACGCTACCGGCAACTATTCAATGGAGCACGAGGGAGATTTTTCAATCGTTCCCGATGGGCGTGTAGGATTTTTTGCCGGCAAATTTTCGGGGTTCAGGGGAGGAATAAGCCTTGTTCCTGTCTCCAGCGCAAAACAGGCAGATGAAAAACCGCTTTTTACCCCCGGTACATTAGGCAACAGCTTCTCTATAGAATTCCAGCTTTCTCCCTACTATCTGGAGGAAGGTGAAATTATCCTTCAATGGAACGGACAAAAGGAACATCAAGAGGTAGTGCAATTACAGTCGCTCACCTGCTCGGTACAGAATCGACGACTTGAATGGCGTATAAAAAACCTGTTTTTACCACCGGACCAAGGGGAAACAGAGTTTATCCTGAGGGGACGAAAGGCGATGGTTCCGGAGAAGTGGCATCACCATATGCTTCGTTACCACTCTGATACAGGAGTTCTGGAATATCTTGTAGATGGAATTCCGGCTGAAATCACCTATTGTACAGAAGACGGAACCCCTTCGGGTTCAGTGATGCGCCCATATATAGGAGAGCGCTCTACATCGGAATTAGATATTGCTCCTCAATTTACAGGGAAAATTGATGAACTGCGCATCAGCCGCAGCTACATCGACGAACCCATGTTGCATGGTCTTGCCTCAACAGGGGGATATGCGATTGCAGGCCCCATCGACCTTGGTCAGAAGAAATCCAACCTGAATGCTATCAATGTGGAGTATAAAGAGCCGGACACTAGTAAAAGTTTTTTTTATTATCGGATAGATCAGCAGAATGGGTGGACCCCTTTTGAACCAGGGGAGAAGTTGCAGCCGTCCCCGACAGGACGTTACCTTGAATTAAAATTTCATCTTTATCCCGACGGCTCGGGAAGCCATTCTCCCCAGATATCAAGTGCCACGGTCCGATATCGCCCTAATCTGCCGCCTCCGTCACCCACCGGCCTTACCGCCACACCGGGGAATGGAAAAATAGAAGTATCATGGGACCCAATTCAACAAACCGATTTAGAAGGATATATTGTATATTACGGAACTTCCTCGGGTGAGTATCGGGCTACTGTTTCAAATGCAGGAGCATCACCTATTGATGCGAGAAACAGTACGAATATTACACTGGATGGTGTAGAAAACGGAACTCTGTATTATATAGCTGTAGCCGCTTATGATACTGCAGGGAGAACTCACCGCAGTACCCTTTCACAAGAAGTGTCCGCACGACCTTCAGCCTTCTATGGAGATTAGCCGATGGACATACATGAGAAATTTCAATGGGCTCAAAAAGCACTCTCCTTTTATGATTATGAACAAGCAGAAAAGTTAGCGTGGGAAATAAGAGAAACCCAACCTGAATTACCCGCCGTCTACCTGCTGCTCGGCAATATTTATAACAATACCGAGCGCTATCAGGAAGCAATTAATTCTTATCTGCAAGCAATTGAGCTGGATCCTAAGAATGTAGAGGCCTATAACAATCTGGGAATTGTATACCGTAAACAAGACAATATTAAAGAAGCACTTGAGGCGTTTAAGAAGGCCCATAAACTATCTCCCGACCGTGCAGACATTACTTATAACTATGCGAATTGTATCAAGCAGATGGGAAATTCGGAAAAAGCTGAAAAGCTGTACCAACAGACGATTCGTCGGGACCCGGAGTTTCTCATGGCCTATAATAATCTGGGTAACCTGTACCATCATCAAGGAAGAACTCAAGATGCTATCGATCTGTTTCAGCGTGGTTTAGAGCATGATGAAAATCACCCGATACTACGTTATAACCTTGGGATTGCCCTCGAAAGTCGTGGTGACTATGAAAGTGCGGTCAACGAATATCAGCGAAGCCTTAAGAGTAAACCGGGTTGGACAAGGGGGTTAAACAATTTAGGCGTAGCACTTCAAAAACTGGAACGATATGAAGAGGCTGAACGGGCTTTCCAGAACCTCCTGAAAATAAATCCCCAAAACCACCAAGCCCATAACAATATCGGCGTTCTTCTAACTGCTCAAAAGAAATATTCCGAAGCAGAACATTTTTTCCAACAAGCCCTCACCTATAATCCTGACTACAAGAATGCAGCACTTAACCTGGGAAGGATGCATGTTGAAAATGGGGCAGATCAACAGGCCCTTGAGGAACTCCAAAAGCTTTTGAAGGAAGACCCTGAAAACAGTGAAATTCGACAGGAAGTTTCATCCCTTCTCCTAAAAGAAGGAAAGGCCTCCGCTGCCCTTAATCATATCAATCAGCTTTTACATATCGATCAAAACAATCCGGACTACTTATTACTTCTGGGAAAAGCCCGCAGGAGGCTTGGGTCACATGCAAAGGCTGTTCCTCCCCTTGAGAAGGCGGTCCGACTGAATCCTCATTCTGAAGATGCAATTCTGGAACTTGGACGGACTCTCACGGAAATGGCCCGATATCCTGAAGCAAAACAGCGTTTATCAGCTTTTCTTAAACAGCATCCCGATTCTGTACATATAGAATTGATGCTCGCGGAAACAGATCTTCAGGCGGACAAACTCGAAGCGGCGCTGGACCAATTTTTAGCTCTGAAGAACAAATATCCCGATAATGAATATGTTCTAGAGGGATTGTTACGTACTTATCGCAAAATGGGCAAAAAAGAGGAGGCCCTGGAAATAGCTGAAGAAATTGTTCATCTTTTTGGAAACCCCGAGGGGTCCGAAGATCTCGATAAACTCGAGGAGGGCTTGTCGCTTTATGATCAAATTGTAAGTGATTTCGCCTTGGACAGCCAAAATGACTGGGAGAAAAACCTCCGCGAGTTTCTCCACCGGGATGAAGCTGAATTGGAGCCTGATGCCAAACCGGCGGAACAGGAACTCGAATTTGAAATAGAGGAGGATCTGGAAGGCGAAATGGTCCCGATTATCGATATCGGAGGAATAGAACCGGTTATAGCTGTCAACGAAGAAGACGGCGACAGCATCAGCCTCTCTGAAGAAGAGGAAGATTTAGAACCTCCTGAGGAATTTCCGGAAGAAGAGGAAGAAGAAGAGCCTCTGAAGGCCGAATTAGCCGGCAATTCAGGAGAAACAGAAGGCACGGGAGAGGATGGGGGGCCCAAACGGGAGGATAAAAAACCGGACCACGAACAGGAGGCGGCACCAAATACGCCGGAACCACAAGAATATACACAACCAGCACCACCGCCCCAGTATATTCCATATCCCGTTATGCAGCCTGCACCGCCGCCCCAGATGTATCAAACGCCCCCGCAGTGGCCACAGCCACAGCCTCAACCTCAACAGCAGCCTCAGCCTCAACAGCAGCCTGAGCAGGAGGTGGAGCCTGAGCCGGAACCTCCTCAGGAGGAAGATGAGGAGCCGGAAGAAACCGCTTCGCCTGGGGAAATAGATTCTTCAGAAGAACCGGCGGAGCTGGAACCTGAGCAAGAACAGGAAGAAGAAGAGGTAAAGGTAGATGCGGCTGAAGGGCTGTTGGACTATTTATCGGGGTTAACCGAATTTCTCCCGGATGATGTGCGCACCACCTATGAAGACAGCGAAATGAGTTTACGAATGGAGGCATTGCGATCCAAACTTAAAGGTGAAGGCGGACTGCATGCTATCGCTGAAAGGATGAAGAGGGAGCGTCTTAATCAGAACTCTATAGAGCAAGCTACTACACAGGCTGATAATCACAGTACCCAGCCCCCCGATGAAAAAAAGGCCCCCCGCCAACCTTCTCAGACATCTTTCCCTTCTCAGGCAGCTCAAACTGCTTCACAGGGGGCTGCTTCTCAGGAAACTTCTCAAACACCTGCTCAACAGCCTACTTCCCGCCGGCATTTTCAGGAGCCTTCGCATGGTGACTCGCAGGGTGACTCGCAGGGGTCATCTCCGAAGCCTGCTCAACAGCCCTCTCGGTCCACTCCCAAGGAGACATCCCGGCTTGCGCCGACACATACTTCACCTAGTCATAACACAGATTCCCATGTAACTGCTGAAGAACAGCAGGGACTGTTTAATAAGAAGAATCGTATCTATCCCGGGCAAATCGAATCAACCTTCGGATATTTGGAGAGTTTGACCGAGGAGCATCCAAATAAAAAAATTGGTGTTGCCCTGAAAAAGAAAATGCATGATATTATAGAAAAGCTGCGGGGTTCATAACATATGGAACATGAAAAAAATCTAAAGAAGGTCGCACTCTATATCCGCAAGATGCCGAGTTTGCCTACTTCCGTCACTAAGGTGCTCGAACTTGCAAACGACCCAAATGTGTCCCCCGCCGATTTAAACCAGGTTATTAGCCTTGATCCTGTGCTAATGGGAAAGGTCATGAAGCTTATCAACTCAGCCTATTACGGACTTAATCAGAAAATAACATCCCTGGTACGGGCAATTATCATGCTGGGAATCAATACGGTAAAGAATCTTGCCTTGTCCACGGCAATCTTGAGCAATCTAGGTTCGGATTCACATTTTCAAGTAATAAACATGAATGGGTACTGGCGACACTCCCTGTGCGTTGGGGTAACCGCAAAATTAATCGCAAAGGAAAAGAAAATCCCGGCAAATCAGCAGGAAAGTTATTTTGTCGCCGGTCTGCTTCATGATATCGGTAAAATTCCCTTAAACAATACACTGTCCCAGGAGTATTTAGATGCCCTTGCCCTTTCGGACCGCACCCGCAAGCCTCTCTATAAGAGTGAAAAAGAAATTATAGGGTTTACCCATGCCGACGTGGGTAATATTATTTCCAAAGCATGGAAATTGGGTGATGAGATCCACGATGCTATTGTATATCATCATCGGCGCCAGGATTATGAAGGACCGCACCGGACCATGCTGCTGAGTATTATTATCGCCAACTATTTTGCCAATAGTTACGATATAGGGTTCTCCGGTAATCGCTATCCCGAGGCGGTACCCCAGGAGTTGTTTGATGAACTCGGAGTTTCTTTGGACTGGTTAGAGTCAATTGAAGATCAGGTAAGCCAGGAGATCGAAAAGGCCAAGGTCTTTTTAAAAATCACCGAATAGGTCCCCTGCTATTGGAGTACGTATATGATGAAAATTACACTGTGGGGAGTTCGCGGATCAATTCCTTGTCCCGGGCCGGAAACGGTTGAGTACGGCGGAAATACCGCCTGTATTGAACTTAGGGTTGGAGAAGAGGACCGCCTCATTATTCTTGACGCCGGTTCCGGTATTCGAAAGCTTAGTGAACATATCCTGAAGCACGATCTACCAAAGGGTCCGTTAAAAACTCAACTCTTTTTAACCCACACCCATTGGGACCACATTATGGGCTTTCCCTTTTTTATTCCTAATTTTATTCCCGGTACTGAGATTGATGTGTATGGTCCCGTTACTTATGAGGATGAAGGACTTGATAAAATCATCGGCGATCAACTGCGGTACCGTTATTTTCCGGTAAAACATAGCGAACTTTCAGCACAGTTCCGTTACCATCCCCTTAAAGAGGGGACAATGGACCTTGGAGACGGGCTTTTTGTGACTACAAAATACCTAAACCATCCTATTCTCTGTCTCGGCTACCGTTTTGAATATAAGGGAAGGGCCTTTTGTACAGCCTATGATACCGAACCTTTTCGGAATGTCTTTCCCACCGACCCGGAAGCACCGGGCTATGATAAAGAGGCTGCGGAAGAGGGAGAAGCGGCCGCCAAAGAAGAAAACGAAAAAATTCTGCGTTTTTTCCAGGATGCGGATCTGCTTATCCATGATTCTCAGTACACAAATGAAGAATATCTTGCTTCGAAGCTCGGATGGGGCCATTCTACCTTTGAGACAGCCATTAACTCCGCTCACAAGGCCAATGTAAAGCGTCTCCTTCTTTTTCATCACGATCCGAACCGCACTGATGATCAGCTGAAGGAGCTTCTCAACGGGTATTTGAAACGGGTCCAAGGAAAAACAGATATGAGCATTGAAATCGCCCGAGAAGGAACCGAGATAGTACTGGAATAAGCTGCGTACGCCCCACATAGCTCCACACAGCACACTTGCACTTCCACATTTTTTGCGGTATACTAAGTTTTAATATGAAGAGCTGGAAGGCATCGTTGCACAGAAACAAAACGAAGCGCACCCCCTATGGGGGAGGTGCTTTCTCCGGTATCATCGGTTTTAATTGTATTAATTAGTCGGCAGTAATGCCGGCTTTTTTTTTACCCGAGAGATTCCCGAAAGATCATGAAAGGATCTCCCGAAGTACATTAAGCAGGAGGAAAAATGAAGGAAAACACTTTTCTTGGAAGGACTTTGGCGGTTATTCGAGATTTTAGTCAGGAAGAACGACAGTACTTGTTTGCTCACACAAGGAAATTGAAGAAAGCGCTCCAGAATAACGACCGCGAGGTAATTGATCGATATCGGATCGATGATAGCGATTTTGGAATTTACGAAGTCTTTTTAGAGGACAGTACACGAACAAAGGAGTCTTTTAAAAATGCCGCCCAGTTTCACCGGGCAAAGCTCAACGGACTCGACGTGGGGCACAGCTCTATCAATAAGAAGGAGAGTTATGCCGATACCTTCAATACTCTTACAGGATATGAAAACCAGGTTTTTATTGTGCGAAGCAAAATTGAAGGGGTGTGCCGCTGGCTTGAAGATAACGGCAAAGAGTTCGCCCGGCGGAACGATTTACCTGTCCCTCCTGCTTTCGTCAATGCCGGTGACGGAAAACATGAACACCCCACTCAAGAGCTTTTAGATGAGTTCAGTTTTCTTGAGCAGCTAAACTGGGACACTTCGAAACTGCATATCGCCCTGGTGGGTGACCTCTTTCATGGCCGCACGGTCCATTCAAAGGTAGACGGGCTCCAGATATTCGATTCGGTCTCTGTCGACCTTGTGGCACCACCGGAATTAGCTCTCCCGGAATATTATATAAAACGCATGAAGGAAAACGGCTTCAGTGTTCGTATTTTTAACTCGATCGAAGAATACCTGGAGAACGGTTCTACCGCACCGGTGTGGTACTTCACCAGACCTCAGCTTGAACGCATGGGTGATGATATTCTCAAGCGACAGGATGAGCTGCGAGGGAAAATTGTGTTTCAAAGAAAATACCTCCAAAAAATTGAAGAGGGCACAAAGTTTTACCATCCCCTGCCCCGCCATAAGCTGCACCCCACCATTCCCACATTTCTCGATGATACGGAATTAAACGGATGGGAGAACCAATCTGTCAACGGAAAACTTATCAGGATTGTGTTGCTTTCTTTAATTGCAGGAAAAATCGGAGATGATTTCTCTCCAAAAAAGCCCCCCCGGCAAGGGGTAGATGATAATGAGACCTTTTTAGAAGAAGTGGAAATGGACCAAAATGCAACCCCAAAGCAGTATGCTGAAGGAGTAAACCCAATTTCCGACGGTATAGTGATCGATCACATCTGCAGAGGTGACACGGAACGGGAAATACGTGAACATATGGCCCGGATTATTTCAGTGTTAAAGCTCTACGGTAAGGGGGGTGAGTGGGTCACAACCAGTCATATGGCTGAGGATACTATTAAAGGCATTATTTTCAGACCTGAGTTTACCGGTTTTGATGCAAAACAGATGAAACAGCTCGCAGCTATTGCCCCCGGCAGCACCCTCAATATTATAAAAAACCGCAGGGTAGTGAAAAAAATCCGGCTGCATACTCCACCCCGTATCTATAATTTTGATACTATCAGTTGCAGAAATGAAGACTGCATTAGTCACCCCTCCAACGGAGAATCAATTCCCGCTGAGTTCTACAGAATTGCAGGGGACATTTTTGTGTGTAAATACTGTGAGAAACCCCACACTTTTAAGGAGATTTGGAAATGAGTAACTCCTATGCTGCAGATTTGGCCGAGGCCGGCTTGTCAATCGGTTCTATTCGCTTAAGCCCTGAAAAACCTTTTCGCTGGGCCTCCGGCTATTATATGCCGATTTACAACGACAACCGGATACTCCTTTCAGACTGGAAATACCGCTCATTGGTCGCCGACGGATTTGAAGAGATTATCCGAAGCCGGAAGCTTCAGTTTGATGTGGTTGCCGGTACCGCTACCGCGGGGATTCCCCATGCGACGACGCTGGCCGACCGGCTCCGACAGCCCATGGTATATGTACGAAGCAGCTCCAAGGGTCACGGGCTGCAGAACCGAATAGAAGGTGTCACCGCCCCGGCGGAGCTTGCAGGAAAACAAGTACTACTGGTTGAAGACCTCATTTCAACCGGGGGCAGTTCTATTGAGGCGGTCCATGCGCTGAGAGAGGCCGGTGCGAAGGTTGTTGCCTGTGTCGCTATTTTTACCTACGGCCTCGACAGGGCTGCAGAGCGGTTTGGCGAGCTTGATCCGGCATGTCCCTGTGTTCCTATTCTTGAATACGATCAGATGATCGAAATTGCACTTCAGAAGAACCACATCAATCAAAACGAACAAAAAAGCCTTTTGGAATGGCGCTCCGATCCCTTCGGATGGGGGGCTTCCCATGGGTTTCCACCGGAAGGAGAAAGCTAATATGAATCAAGATACAGTATCCTACATTGAAAAACTCCGGCTCAGCAGCCGGAAACACAAGAGTATCCTATGTGTAGGTTTGGATCCTCTTCCAGAGGTATATCCCTTCTCCGAACTTCCGCCTTCTGAGAGAATAGTTAAAACTTTTGAGCGACTTTTTGATCAGATGTCCCGCCGTAATCTTATTCCCGGCGCTTTTAAACCGAACATCGGTTATTATCACCGGCTCGACCGCCCCCTGGAGGGCGATTTTTCCGGCAGCCGGGCGTTGGCTGCAATTCTGAAGCTCCTGGGAGAAGCCTTTCCTGAAACCCCGGTTATTCTCGACGCAAAACGCGGCGACATTGCCACAAGTAGTGCCAATTATGCTGAGGAGGCGTTTGCCTGCTGGATGGCGGATGCGGTGACGGTAGCCCCGTATATGGGTAGTGATTCCACCGGTCCTTTCCTAAAATGGAGCAACCAGGGGCGGGGTGTATATATTCTAAACCGCACCAGTAACCCTGGAGGAAAGGAGCTGCAAAATCTTTCTGTACATGGACCGGCAATTTCCCCTGACACTCACCCTGATGCTCACCCTGACACTCAAGCAAAAGAACAGACTGAGAAGCCCTCCTCAGGACTGCGCAACCGGCCTCTTTATTTGGAAGTAGCTGAAGCTATTGCCCGAGCGGCAAAATCGGCCCCCGGCACAGGTGCGGTAGTGGGGGCCACGAATCCCAAAGAACTGGAGGATTTGGCTGTATTCTATTCAAACTATTCAGATATGAGCATTCCCCTGCTGATTCCCGGGGTCGGTGGTCAGGGAGGTTCGGCGAAACTCACAGTTAGTTCACTTCGAAACGCCGGATATCCCCTTGAACAGGTACGAATTAACTCTTCCAGCGGGATCACCCATCCCTGGGCAAAACAGAAACAGGCCCCCCCGACGGATTGGGAACAGGTGTGTATCGACGCCTTTGCCCGGCTTACCGAGGAGACCGGATATGCCGGATAGTAGAGAGCAGATGGGATTGCGGTGGCCCGCCGATTCCGCTGAAAGGAAAAAGCTCCTGAAGCAACGGCTTGCTCGCCTTCAAGGGGCCGGAGACCCCGAAGACATCAAGGGGTTTGCAACCGTAAGCGGCATTCTCTCCACCCGTCCGGAAATGATCCGGGAGCTCGACCGGAAGATTCCGCAGTTATCTATCATTACCACAAAAAGCTACCAGCTGATGCCGAACCCGGGGAACCGTGAACCGGTTATTGTAGAGACCGCACCGGGTTGCTTTGGAAACGCTGTCGGCCTGAAAAATCCGGGTATGGAGATCGGGCTTAAGGAACTTACCGATATGCTTGCTCGCCATAGAATGAGGGCTATGCTGAACGTCAGCCTTTCCGGCAGCAGCCCCGATGAGTTTGCCCGACTGGCGGAGGGCTTTTCAAAGGTTGCCGACACCCTGGAGCTGAATTTTTCATGCCCCCATGCCGAACCGGGGTATGGAATGAGTATTGGAGTCGATCCTGAATTGGTGTTTCGCTACATGCACACCCTTCGCTCTGCTACTGATTTGCCCCTGCTTCCAAAATTAACTCCAAATGTGGAAGATATTGGAGCAATAGCCCAGGCTTCTCTAGAGGGGGGTGCGGACGGATTAGTCGCCATCAACACTGTAGGCCCGGAACTCTATATCGAACCGCATTCCGGAAAGCCGATGTTAATGAATGTACACGGAGGAAGGGGGGGCAAGTCCGGACGTTGGGTACACGAGACTGCTTTGAATAAGGTTCGCCGTATGCGCAGCCAGGTGGGGGATGAGGTAATTATCATCGGTATGGGGGGTGTTGAAAACACTTCAACCGTGACCGCGATGCGCGAGGCCGGCGCCGACATAATCGGTATCGGCAGCGCCTTTGCCTTGGTCCGTCCTCCCCAGTGGCGAGACTGGTTTGATGAACTTTCTCAAGGGCTGAAACAGCCCCGCGGCAAAAAAGAGGATTCTGTACAAGAGTCCGTAGTTAAAAAAACAAAGCCAAGGGACCCCGCCTCCGCTTTTCTTGAAACAAAACGCCAAATGGAATACCTACCCTTTCGGATTAAATCCACTGAGGACGGTCCGGGGGGATTACGACGTATTAGTGTAGAAGGGAATTTTTCTTATGAGGCGGGACAGTTTGCCTTTATTTGGGTTCCCGGAGTTGGTGAAAAGCCTTTCTCCGTAGCTCTGGCTGAGCCGCTTACCTTTTTGGTACGCGAACGAGGCCCCATGACCCACGCCCTCTGCAACAAATCCGCCGGTGACACCATCTACATCAGAGGGGTCTATGGCCGGGGGGCTGAAATTGCCCCTGTCTCGAAAGCCTGGATTGTTGCCGGCGGTACCGGATTAGCAGTAGCTCCCAAGCTTGCCGAATCACTGTCCGCTGAGGGCGTACAGGTAACGACCTACATCGCCCTGGCCGACGGGGCAAAGGGAGAAGGTACAACAGGTAGTAGTAGAGCCGAGCTGATAGACAGCAATTCCCAGGAGCAGCCCCTGTCCCCTGCACTTTTTACTGAAGAGCTTGCCGCTGCAGGTAAATACAGAGTCGTTGCCGACGAGGGTGAAATCGGACGGGCCGTACGGATTTGCGCTGAAGAAATCAACACTACCGGAGCGGCGTCCGATAGTGCACTCTACACCATCGGGCCATTTCCCTTTATGGATGCGGCGGTAAAACAGGCTCAAAACGAAGGAATACCGCCGGAACACATCTACATCAGTATTGAAACTCCTACCCGCTGTGGTGTCGGGCTGTGCGGAGAATGTGCCTGCGCCGGCCGGCTTACCTGCAGGGAAGGTACATTTTTCTCTCTAAGCGAATTGAACGAACGCAATATTACCTTGATGGAGTGTGGTGATGATAATTGATCCCCATGTGCATCTGCGCGATTGGGAGCAGAAGGACAAGGAAACTATCACCCACGGCCTTGAAACCGCTTCGCTGTGCGGGATCAATGGGGTATTTGATATGCCCAACTGCCTTCCGACCCTTACCAATGCAGAGGCAATTCAACGCCGGTTGGAGGAGGGAGAGGCCGCACGCCGCAGCTTTAGCCGCATTCACGGAACAGAAGCACCCTTTTATGCGGTGTATGCTGGAATCACCGCCGATCGAACGCAGCTTGAGGAAATAGTAGAGCTCCATCGCCGAAGGTTTCCCCGTGTGGTGGGCCTCAAACTCTTTGCCGGCCGGTCTACCGGGCCTTTAGCGGTAATCAGTTCCGAGGAGCAGAAGTGGGTGTGGCGCACCCTGACCGAATTAGGCTACAGCGGCACGGTGGCGATCCACTGTGAAAAAGAAGAACTCATGCACCCTGAACTGTGGGACCCGGACCGGGCGGCTTCCCATAGCGAAGCGCGCCCGCCCCAGGCGGAAGAGGCTTCAGCGGCCGACCAAATAGCCTTTGCCCGGGAGGCAGGCTTTTCTGGGAACCTGCATATTTGCCATATTTCAACTTCCGCAGCCCTCGAACAGGTCCGAGGGGCCAAAACAACGGGATGTACCATCTCCTGCGGCGCCACTCCACACCACCTTCTTATTGACACAGACAGCATTCCGGAGGGCGCCCGGGGACTTTTATTAAAAGTAAACCCGCCCTTGCGCAGCAGGGAGGATCGTCTGGCACTTGTTGAAGCGGTACTGGACGGTACGGTCGACTGGATTGAAAGTGATCACGCCCCGCACAGCCTGCAGGATAAGTATGAGGGCCATGCATCAGGTATTCCTTCGATGGTGGCCTGGCCGCTGCTCCTTGATTATCTGAAAAAGAAGGGAATATCAAAGAAGCGGCTGAATGAGATTTCCGGAACTGCGGTGATCGACAGATTCGGTCTGGATCCTCAACTTTTGCCGGCCAAGGGATTATCCTCATCCGATATCACAAAGGAAGGGCTATTCAAAAGATATGCGGCCAACGGATGGTCCCTTTTAGACTGTCCCGAAGCTTAGCGGTCTTGTGGTGACTGTCCTTGCAGTACCACTTTGCCGGTACCACTTTGCCGGGTGCCCGCCTTCGTAGTAGGAGGTAATTCTTTGTTCTGCTTCAAGAAATCGAGATTTTTTTCCAGATTCTTTAAAAAAAGCGCTAAGCTTCGGGACAGTCTACTTTTCTTAATCCCACTGTCTTTGTATCTTTAGACTATGGAAAAAGCAATGGTAACAGGGGCCGGCGGTTTTATAGCAAGCTGGGTCGTAAAAAAACTGCTCGAACGGGGTATTACAGTACACGGGACCGTTCGGGATGCCAATAATGAAACAAAAACTGCACATCTATGGGCATTGGATGCTGAGCTTCCCGGAGAACTTACACTGTTCGAAGCGGACTTACTGAAGGAGGGGTCTTTTGATGAAGCTGCCGCCGGCTGCGATACAATATTCCATTTGGCCAGTCCCTTTGTCCCTTTCAAAGTAAAGGCCCCCCAGCAAGAGCTTATAGAACCTGCGGTGGCGGGCACAAAAAATGTTCTGCACACCGCCGATAGAACCACCGGCATTAAAAATGTGGTGCTGACTTCTAGTGTAGCAGCGATAATGGGTGACCCTGTCGACAAGGCCGATAAAGAAACACCAAGCTTTAGCGAAGAAGACTGGAACGAAAGTTCCTCTTTGCACCACCAGCCCTACAGTTATTCCAAAGTCTTGGCGGAGCGGGAAGCCTGGAAGATCGCCGCTGCCCAAAAACAGTGGAAACTTATAGTGATCAACCCGGGTTTTGTCCTCGGCCCCACCCTTTCAAAGCGCTCAGACTCAACATCAACGGGCATGGTAATGCAGTTCCTCAACGGCTCCTTTAAGCTCGGTGTGCCGGAGCTCTCCTTTGGAATTGTTGATGTGCGGGACGTTGCAGAAGCGCATGTGCGCGCCGCAACCTTCGAGGAGGCCGAGGGTCGTATCCTTGTATCGGGACCGGTTTTGAGCATGCCCGAGATTAAAGAGATCATCCAAAAGCAATTCCCCGGAAAATTCGCCCTTCCCACTAGAGCGCTTCCCAAGCCTATGCTCTACTTATTCGGGCCCTTCCAGGGCTTCACCTGGCGCTATATCAAAAGCAACATCGGCCACAGCTTCAAGCTTAATACTCTTAAAAGCCGCGAGAGGCTGTATATAAAGTACCGGACACCGGAAGAAACAATAAAAGACCAGGTTGACCGCTTAATGGAAGCGGGATTGGTTGAAAATTAGGGTAAAGTAGGGCCATGATACAGTTGCTTGCAATCGACCTTGACGATACGCTCCTTACGGAGGAGCTTACTATAAGTAAAGAAAACCAAAGGGCCCTTCGCGCCGCTGAAGATGCAGGGGTAAAAGTCTTGCTTGCCTCCGGGCGGACCCTTTTCTCGATGCGCTCTTATAGTCGGGATCTCGGGCTATGGGAGCGTGAAGGGTATCTTATTGCAAATAACGGGGCCACGGTTGTCGGTACTCGTAAGGGTGAAACCCTGCTGCAAAAACCCATTGAGCCGGCTGTCGGGCTTGATGTCTGGGAGATCATCCGAAAATACGGACTCACCATGCAGTATTATGGGGATGGTGAAATTTTCTGCTCAGCTCCGAGTCCTTATACCGAAGAAGATTGCAGGCTCACCGGCCAGGTATGGCATCAAGTTACTCCCTTTGCCACCGCTCTTAGTACTCCCAGGGTTAAGTTTGTGGTTCCAGGGGATCCGGCGCTTTTGCCAAAAGTAGAGACAGAACTAAAAAAACATATTGGTGAAAAGGCAAATATCTTTACCTCTAAACCCTACTTTCTTGAAATTCTGCGCCGGGATGCTGATAAAGGCACGGCACTGAAGTTCGTAGCTGAAGAGCTCTCAATTCCTCGTCATCAGGTAATGGCAATCGGCGATTCGATGAACGACTACGGAATGATAAAATGGGCAGGGACCGGCGTTGCGGTTGCCAACGCAGTAGAGGCGGTGCAAAAAATTGCCGATTCCATCACTACAAAGGACCATCAACACAACGCCGTGGCTGAGGCTATTGATAATTTTATCCTCGCACATTGCCGTCAGGAAAACATTTTCCAATAATTCAAATAGAGTGAAACAATGACTCCTTACCCGTATTGGAAAGATTTCCAAAAAGAACTATCTCCATTCCTAGACTCCATGTTATTTATAGGCAGTATTGCAAACCTTATATCCGTTCCTCTCATAGGAATAGTCTTACTTGTACTGTTCTTCCTTCGGAACAAGCTCCCCCTTTTTTCATAGGTACTTGCAGCGAAATGGGTGACCAGGTACTGGGAACTATAGGAACACTCTTTTCACACTTTATTATATCAGTCAGATTCAAGTCAACGAATTGAAAGTCGACAAAGCCTTCATTGATAAAATTGCCCATGACCAGAAGAGCTTTGAAATATTCTCATCAATCTGCGATTTTGCCGCCGTAATCGGATATGAAACGATTGCCGAAGGCGTGAAAACCAAAGAACAAGTAGACAAAATCAAACAAACCCGCTGCGAGGTCGTCCAAGGCTTTTACTATTCCCATCCTGAGCCGGTATAACCTCACAAACACTTACGCCCTCCGCTTCCCGTTTACTTTTTGCATATAAAAAGACTTCATGTCCGCCTCAAACTCTTCATTTGATGCATAGGATCGCCCGAATACCGGATCCCAAAGCCGTTCATCTTCCATACACATATAAAAGAAGACATTTCGCCGCCACTCCTCAGAGAAACTGCGATAGGCGTGCTGAAAAAGCTCGAGTTTGGTTTCAAAGGGGTATGAAAACTTTCCGGCTGCGTCTTCAAGGGGCATCTGGAGGATCTTTGACTTTATGGGTTGTGAGCGGAGATGACGAATGACCGGTTTAATAAAGGTAAGTGTTCCGATCGATACCATTACCACATTTTCGGATGAAAACTTTTTTTGCAGCTCGGCATAGATTTTGCCGTATTCTTCCCGCCACCCGCGGTGGTGTACTATCGGATGAAAATGGAAGCCGACCAAGGCCCCCTTCGAGGCAACCGCCTCCGCCGCCTGCAGCCGGTCTTCCAGCGAGGCAGTCAGGTGCTCCTCATTGCGAATTATTTCGGGGGTATTCAGCGACCAGGTCGTCACCACATTGGCAGGTATAGTGTGCTCCAAAAGGTACTTCACGTTGGATGATTTGGTTTTCAGCTCGAGTACGACGTTGGGATTTTCCTCGGCACACTCACACAGAGTATCAAGCAGGCCCTCGCGGTTGCCCCACATAAGTGAATCCGATGACTGGCCGGTGCCTATATGATACACCTGCTCTGGATCAAGGTCCAAACTCTGCAGTTTCTCCCGCAGGTTCTTTAAGAAGTAAACTCGCCCTTCATCATAGAAAGACTGGATGCTGCAATAACTGCAGGCAAATCCGCACTGCTGTACTGCATCAAGGGTCTGCAGATTGCAGCAGCGGGTCCTCTCTCCAGCCACCGGACATCGCCCCAAAATAGCTCCTTCAGCTTCGATTTTCTGATAATTGATCGGCTGACTCGGCGGTGGTCCGCCCTGAAAAGCAGTATAATCACTTGGCTCGGCTTTGCGCCTCTGCCAATATGCGTAGATCCTTTCTAAAATTGCTTTTTTCCGGTTTTTTCCTTTAAGATGGTCGGTTTTACTCTCATCCCAGAGGTCCGGCAAGAAAGGCTCCGCCCAGTGTTCAAAATCGGCGCAGATATCGGTGAGCTTTTTCAACTCCTGAAACGTAAGCACCAGCTCGTCTGCTTTTTCCGCTAAGAATTCCTTATGAGTATCTGTAAGGGCTGCGAACACATTGTCCTGCTGCAGCGCCTCAATTTTTTCATTACTGTTCATTAGCTCCATTTTAGAACGCGGGGCCGGCTTGGTCCATCCCCAATTTCTATCCCCCTTCGCCTCTAATTACTTCAAATGATTAAATTTGAATGAGCCGGCTTTTCTTTTTTGTTTTTTTCAGAATATCGGGTATAATTTATAGTATGAAAGCAAAGATTGTTTCGGTGATGGCAGTAATAGTAGTACTATTTTGTGTTGCTATTCCGGTCTCCCTGTCCGCACAAACTGCTGCGTCTATGGATAAGCTGTTGGACGAAGACCCTATCTCTTTTGGTGCAGCCTCGTATTTACTGCTCGTAGGAATAGGTGAAGTGTCCGACGATATCGATTTTGCTCAAGCTGCTCAGAAAGCAGCCCAGGAAAATTCGTACTTTAAAAACAAAAATCCACAGACAGGATTAACGTTGGGTGAGTATTCTTTTTTACTCATGAGTCTCTATGAGTACAGCGGAGGGCTTATGTATCGCATCTTTCCCGGTCCCCGCTATGCTGCCCGGGAGCTTGCATTTAAACAGATCATCCAAGGAAAAGCCTACCCTAATGCGGCCGTTTCCGGTGAAAGGGCTGTCCGCATACTTGAGCGCCTCCTCTATTTATCCGAAGATACCGGGCAAGGGGGCACTATATGAAACGGACAATAGTCACTCTGTTAACTGCAGCAAGCCTGTGTGCAGTTGGGCTGTTTCCGCTCTCGGCATTTGAATGGGATTGGGGCGGTGAGTTCGCCAATTCTACCGGATATGTGTTCCCGGAGGCAGAAGATTTTTCGCAGGAAGATAAAATTGCACTCTGGGCAACTGGAGAAGAACAGGTCAACGGTACTACCTATTCCTTTTTCACAAGGGGAAGCTACTTGTATACCGACGAGCGCCCCTATTTTTTAGATCTTGAGCAACTTCAGCTCAAAGTACTTGTTCCCGGGGCACTGGGCCGATCTTCAATGCTGAATCTTTCACTTGGTCGGTTTCAGTTCAGCGAGCCGACGGGCTATATCCTCTCGCATACCGCCGACGGAGCTTCGGTCCGCCTCCTCTTTCCGAGGGTCCACCTGCAGGCCGACGCCGCCTATACCGGGTTACTTCTCAACCCCGCCAGCGATGTGCGAATATCCGATGAAGATTTTTCTGAACAATTTGACGAAGATGAAAGCCGTTTTGGCCCCCGGAGAATGCTTACACAGGGACAATTAGCTGTCATCGGCACAAGAGCACTGCAAAAGTGGGTACTCTACGGCCTTGCTCAATTTGATATGCGGGAAGAAGAGCCTGGAGTAGAGACAATCGACAGCCAGTATTGGGGAACCCTGTTCTCATTTAAGTTCGGACGGTATTTCTACCACGATGCGTTTCTTACTGCAGGGACCGCTCAGGTAAGTTCTGCCGAAGATACAAAAAAGATGTCCCTATTAACGGGTTTTAGCTCGCATTATCTGAGAGAAGACTGGCTTTCCTCCCGTTTCATGTTCTACGGACTGGCCGCGACTCCTGATGCTCCGGTAGAGGACATAGATATCGGTATCGATCTGCCCTTCGGCATTAGTCAGGTCCGTCCGCTCAACAGTCCTTCTCTTGGAATGGTAGTAGATCCGACACTTGATTCACTAATAAGTTTTGGAGGAGATTACTCTTTCCGGCCGTTTATGCACAGCACTACTGAAGTTATGAACCGTTTTCAGCCTTCCTTGGGAGGCCGGGCGTTTTACCGGATCTACAAATGGAATGCTGACTGGATGGAGTTGAACGAAGACTCGGATGCATGGTTCCTCGGAACAGAATACAATGCCGGGTTTATCTGGCGGCTGTTTTCGGATCTTTCGGCAGCAGTGAATGGTGCTGTATTTATTCCGGGAACAGTATGGTCAAAGGATGCGGATCCGGAGTATATGCTCCAATTTAAGCTGTCCGCAAGTTTCTAATTATGGAGTTGCGTATGAACGCACAAAAATTTCGAATAATCAGTATAGCCGTCTTTTTCCTTTTTATCCTGATATACTCGCTTCCAGCGGCGGATGGAGTGTTTAGGTCCGTTTCAGGAAAAGTAGAATATAGGGTACCAGGGGAAAGCTGGAAAACAGCTCAAGTCGGCCTACGGGTCCCAACCGGGGCACATATTTCCACCGGTTTTAACTCAGGAGCCCGTCTTGAAATAGAATCAGCCGTACTTCGGATCCGGTCCCTTACCCGCATGAGCATCGATGAACTCATAAAACGTGAAGGCGTAATTTCAACCGAAATGAACCTTAGGGTAGGAAGGGTTCGGGCGGAAGTAAAAGGGGTAGAGGGCCTGCGGACTGAGTTTAAGGTAAGCAGTCCGGTATCGACAGCAGCAGTTCGAGGTACAATCTTTGAAAACGACGGAGTAAATCTCAAGGTATTTGAGGGCTCAGTGAGGTTTACCAATCCCAATAATATCGGCGGGGTTGTCTCGAAGGGCGGTACCGGTACTTCAACCGGTGACGGACCACCTCTTACCGGTTTAGCGTCCTGGGAAAATAATAATGTAGTAACAGGTGGAACACTTCCCACCCAGTACTCACAGGGCGAGCGGCAGCTTACTCCCTTCGGATCTACAACACCGCTTAAGGAAGTCGAATACGGGAGTATCAGCGGTACGGTGTCCTTTCATTAGTTCCCGTAAAGGAGTAATTATATGACTGAAAATCACAAAACAACACGCAGGTGTATATATTCTGCAGTAACTGTAGTGATACTTGCAAGCCTGCTTTTATACAGCTCGTGTTATGCACCGCTTACCGAGCACCCCCGACCCGCAGCTATTGATCTTCACATCCAAAGCCGGGCTCCCGGAGACACGAATTCCGTACTGGCGGGCATCATTGTTCTTTCAGAGTTTGAAGAGAGGCTGAAAGATATTACCCAGATGATGGCGGCTGTCGGAAATAACAACATAGACACTTCAGACATTGAGGACGAGCTCGAAGAGGAGCTGATAGACATCGCCCTTGGAGGCACCCTCAAATTCAGCGGCAACCCCTATTTTGCAGTCGAAGTTCCGGTGTCCGGTAATGAAGCCGAGTTCAATGTCCCCGGAATCCCCTCAAACCGCAGTTACTTTCTGTATATGGGCAGTTTCGGGACTATCGATGAAGTCAAACAGTTTTTCGGGCTTATGGAAGAGGCGGAAGATTTTGATGAAGATGCTATCCCCTATTCAAACGTATTTTACGTCGAAGGAGAGGAATCCTCCGACAATACTATCACTGTCCCCTTCGATGTAGCTGGATTTGACGACGTTCCCGGTTTTGAAATCAACGACTCGGACGATGTCTATTCGGGCCACGGCTGGTATTTCTTGAGCGACTGGGATTTTTCAGGAGGATCTTCAGTCGGAGCCCAAGCCGACATAATTGCACCGGCCCAGCAGCCATTTACAGTTGAAACCGGAAAATCTGCGTCTATTGAGGT
>Ga0209925_1000253_pt1 | contig 28863 bp, 28 predicted proteins | sample SalPonR2_A_D1_MG_FD_185702 | JGI IMG/M metagenome (GOLD analysis project Ga0209925, IMG submission 185702) | Salt pond soil microbial communities from South San Francisco under conditions of wetland restoration - Salt Pond MetaG R2_A_D1_MG... ... | reverse complement strand
TGAGCCAACGCCCGTTATCGACTTTGTAGCATGGATGACATTACCCAAAGAATTAAAAAGAGCAATAGAAATTAAAGGGGCACGGTCTCCGACTTGGGTCACGCAAGGTATTGTTATGTTTCCATTGCCGGCCTTGGTCCATGGTATCTCAAGGAACATGGCGTACGCTAAAGAAACTGCACCGAGAAATAGTAAAAGCGCCAGTCAAACATGAGTGCTTTCCGCTGTACTGGTACACTTCTTTCTCATACATACCTGTCTTCAACTTGGTTGCTTGTTTGAGCCGGTATCGACAGCGTGAAAGAGTAAAAAAGACGGTCATAGCCCTGGAACAGGGCAGCAGGGGAGGTGAGGTCGGGCGAGGGGAAGCGCGCCAGTCACTGCCCTATGGCTGGCCTCATTAGGCTTGCATCTTTTCCCGTGCCAAACCCCAGAACGTGGATATTGCGCTGTGAGCTAATTGTGCACCGCACACCAATTTGCTCGCTGCAGGTCTCCCACTTAAAATCATGAAGGACCCTCGAGTGCCCCGGGCGGGGGGTCGCGAAGAAGACATGCTATGGTGTCTAGCTTCTCCAGGCTAAACTATTTTTCACATTCACAGGTCTCTTTCTGGTGTCACTGGTCGACACGCGAGTGGAAGCGCGTTTGGCTGGCAAGGTTTTTACAAATGTGGCCTTTGGGTTTTCCGGTTGTGCGCCTTATGGCGGGTGTCGGTGTCCTTCTCTTACAGTCTGGTTGTTCTTCATCCGCTACACTGACCAAGGCCGCTTTTTTGGCACCCGCGACGGGTATCAATGTAAAGCGAAGCAGTTTTTACGGTTCTAAGACAAGTTTGGCTGCAGATGCAGCGTCGGATGCGGCTTCGCTGTCCCGTGATATTCCAAACAGCCGGAGTTTGTATCAGCAGCAGCAGCTCGAGCAGCAACGTGCTCTGCATGAGCAGCTAGCCGCAATCCCGGATTCGGGTTCCCCATGCCGCATCAAGGTGATTGGTGTGGGAGGTGGTGGGAGTAATGCCGTGAACCGGATGGTGACCCAGGACATCACGGGTGTGGAATTCTGGGCGATTAACACGGACGCTCAGGCCCTGGCCAAATCGAAGGTCCCGTACAAGCTGAATATTGGGAACCACATCACGCGAGGTCTCGGGGCCGGGGGCAAGCCTTTAGTGGGTCGGAACGCGGCGGAAGAATCTCGAGAGGAGATCGCAGAGGCGGTCGCGGGTGCAGACCTGGTATTTGTGACAGCAGGCATGGGCGGAGGGACAGGATCCGGGGCGGCGCCGGTGGTGGCCGAGGTGGCGAAAGACCTGGGTATCCTGACGGTGGGCGTGGTCACCCGGCCCTTCGGCTTCGAGGGTCGCCAACGCATGGCGCAGGCCAAGGCTGCCATTCAAGAGATGCAGAGCAAGGTCGACACCTTGATCACCGTCTCGAACGACCGGTTGCTCCAGATCGTTCCTGACAATTTCCCACTCACGGACGCCTTTCTGGTCGCAGACGAGGCGCTCCGAGACGGCGTGGTGGGTATCTCGGACATCATCGTCAAGCCAGGCCTCATCAACGTGGACTTTGCGGACGTGCGGGCGGTCATGCAGAACGCGGGCACGGCCCTGATGGGCACCGGGTGGGGGAAGGGAAAGACGAGGGCACAGGACGCAGCCGTCTCGGCCATCAAGTCGCCTCTTTTGGATTTTCCCATCAAGAAGGCCAAGGGCATCGTTTTCAACGTGTGCGGAGGCTCTGACTTGACTCTGGGGGAGATAAACGCGGCGGCGCAGGTGATCTACGAGAATGTGGCGGAAGACGCCAACATCATCTTCGGGGCCGTGGTCGACGCGAAGCTCAAGGATCAGGTCTCTATCACCGTCCTGGCCACGGGCTTCTCCCTCAACCCCAACGCTAGCGAGGACAACCTCGACGACCTGCTCACCACATTGGACCAGCAGCTCTCAGGACCTGGCCGGCCGAAGGGGGCTGCCTCCCCCACGCCCTCTTCCATGCAGCAATCTGCCTTCCCGACCCCAACCCCGCCTTCTCAACAACCCCCTCCGGTGTATGAGAAGACGTACAGCGAAGGAGGAAGTCCGGGCAAGGGCGGCGACGGGGGAAAGAAGGGCATGGGTGGCTTCTTCAAGCTCTTTCGGAGATCGTAGACTTCCCCAGCACGTTTGAGTGGGAAGGTTGGAGACATCCGCTCGGAGGTGAAGAGGTCCATGACCGGAAAGAAAAAATGGGGCTGATAAAGCTGGAGATTGAATATGGATGGGAGCGAGGGAGGGAAGGAACCAGAGTACCTTTATTTATGCCTTGTTTATGTCTGTGTTATCTCCCGTGAGTGTAGATATAACCTCAACCCTCGCCCGCCTAGCCTACGCTTTTTACTTTTTTGTAGATTGGCCCACAAGCCCCCGACACCTTCTCTGCATCAGAAGGGAAGGTGCGACAACGACGTGGTTGACCGGGACGCTGCATGCCGATTTCGTAAAGCACAATGTGGTCGTCTCCTCGTCTCAACCTGCCCTTTTCTCCATTTAGTCTGTCATTAGACGAGAACGAGTGGTAGCAGACATCTCCCTCGGACTTTTCAGTATTGATTTTTATCAGGTCTTTTGCAAATGTGCCCTCCAATAAGTCGTTCCAGACAGCAATTTGAAGACACGCTGGGGTTCGTTAAGAAAGAACGGTCAAAAGGAGGTCAGTGTATTGTTTGATTTGAGGGTCTTTTATTTTACCGTACAATGTTCCTTTTATATCCGCAAAGATTGGTAACCAGTACCAAACGAGGCCGCAGTGTGAAAGAAGACAGAAATTAACAAAGTCGGCGCCAGTACTGTCGAGAAGCGGGCATCAAGTTGCGAGGATCAGCGGGCATTTTTTCCTATTAGAAGACAGTCAGAAACATGCTAGCCCCTCACTATCATACTGTTGTCTACATAGTTTTTTATAGAAGGGAGAGAGGGCGTCAAGACAGAGCTGATGAGACGCCGGCGTTTGAGTTGGCAATGGAACAAGGCATACGCACAATCCCCTCCAGCTCGGAACGAAAACGTATTTCTGGAGGGGACAGAGACACTCTACATCGTCCAACTCGTAAATCGACCTTGCCAACGATGCGCTCTTTCTAGACGAGCTTTTCTCTGATTATCAATGCTACGGTGACCCATTATATGTCTTCGTGAGGCATTCGCTTGTCTAACAACTTGTTGAAGTATATGCAGCGCAGCAGAGTGAGAATTGGGGAGCAGTCATCATCTCAGAGCTGTTTTTTTTTCTTCTTTCTTTTAAAGGAATTGGATGCGACTTTGGCTACATGATAGTGCAATCAGTGTGTCTGAAAACCATGGTGTTCTTAATTTTTTAATGTCGTCCTCAATCGTTTTCGCTTCTCAGTACGTCCCTGTGCCTATTTCCGTCTCGAGGGACATTACTGGTTGAGGGGATCATGACAACATTCGTTCGAGTAACGGATAGCAAGCTAGATTTAAACACGCTGATAATGAAGGTTGAAGATACAGGAGCGGGAGCCATTGCCACCTTTTTGGGAGTGACGAGGGACAACTTCCAAGGGAAGCGCGTGGTCCGTCTCGACTACGAAGGTTACGTGCCCATGGCAGAAAACGTTATGCACAGCATTGCCTCTGAGGTAAGCGTTACTCATTGTTCTGACGCAGCATTTAAGTCATGAGGTCGGCTCGATACTAATAACCTTCACAATCACAAAACTTAGGTCAGGTCACGGTGGGAGGTACTTTCAATCGCCATGGAGCATAGGATTGGAGTCTGTCCCGTCGGGGAGCCTAGCGTAGTAATTGCCATCTCATCTGCCCACCGTCGTGAGGCGTTGGAAGCGGTTGCCTTCGCCATAGATTCTATCAAGGGCAACGTGCCGATCTGGAAGAAAGAAATCTACGCCGACGGTAGTTACCATCGCGGGCCTGATGGGTCAAGCGTGGAGTGTGGAGGAAGCCCCGTTGTAAAAAGTGCGTGGAAAAAAAATGTAGAGTGGGAGGGAGGCGACGAAAATATAAGTAAAAGATCTTGAAGACTTGAAGGCTGCAAACGAATGTTAAGGGCTTGAAGAGCCCGAATAAATTGTTGTAGTTTTTCTTTATTTGATGCTCTGGAAGAGATTATGCTTTCTTGCCATTGGCGTGGCCACTTCTATTGATAGATGCTTGTGGAAAATGATGGGTCTGATTTTGTACCACTGCCAACGTGAAGTTTCCACTTTGCCCAACGATCAGCTCGTAGTCCCTGCTTTTGAGTCGAATAGACTCTACTTCATTCTGAGGGGTGGAAGAGAAGAAATTGAGGTCGAATTTTTTCTACTGCTGTATGTATATATGTATGTATGTGTGTATGTGTGTATGTGTACGAATGCATGTTCGACCATTGATACCATACCTCTGGAGATTCCAAAAGATTTCGGGCTGCGCGCTTTGCTTTGGAGGCTAAGTCTAGCACCAAATGAGCAATCTGCACCGCGCGCTTGTACTCAATATTCTCGTATTTTATGACGATTCCTAAATTGGACTATGTGTCAGTGATTGCTCGTAAAGGCAGGCAAAACGCAACTCACCATCGTTGTTCATTATCATGTAGGAGGAAAAGCCGGGCTGCGCTTTCAGATCTCGAAGGATGACGTCCACCTCACTCATGGCTTGGGATGGCGTAGTGCCCTGCATAGACGTTAAATCATCATTCGGCGCAAGAGATAACCAACTTTGTAAAAAAGAAGAAAGAAAGAAAGGCGGGGCTTGACATTTTAACTTACAGGCTTCATTTTAGCCGGTGGAGGGTTATGGTGGAAAAGAAACCTGTCGACCATGTTTGAATGTGAGAAGCAAAAAGCAAAGATTTTAATCAAATATTTTTAGAAAGTAAAGTGACCGAATCATAGACTTTGGGCGGTGGTACCTATACTGTTCAAAAAACATCGCCACAGCCCTTCGAAAAATGCACCTCGGCTCTTTTGCGTCTCGGTATCGCCGAGTCCTCGCTCCTGATCTCGGAAATTGCTTCAAAGGCAACCGGGGAAGACCTTTCTAATAGTGATCCTGCAACACTTTCACACCGTACCCTTTTCTGATGTTGTTTTATTTTGTACGACAGAGAGAAAAATGGCGGCGGCTGGCCTCATGTGGGGTGCTGGGCTCACCGTTTTCTCTCCCATTTCTTGCGTGTTCATCCTTGTCGTCACACGCCGACCCGAACTTGTCATCATTGCCATCAGCGGCGCGTTCGCTTACCTGGTAGCATTGCTGCTATCATCAGCCCTTTGGGCAATGTTTGGGCCTGTCAAGCAGACGGCGGCCATCATGGTGGTTTTGGGCGTACTCTGCCAAGTCGTCATGCGTGCAGTCCTCTACCGACTTTATCACCGCACAGAAATTCTCATCAAATCTGCAAATCATCCCGTCCTTCATATGCCTTTGAACGACGTTACTTCCTCATTGGCAGCGGGGACGGGCTATGGGCTGATGCACGCCGTCATGATTTTCGGAAGCGTACTTGCCTCGGGTAATTCCGACCCCGGAGTGCTCTTCGCACCATCCTGCACTAGAACACCTCTTGTGGTCGTTTTAGCACTGTTAGCGCTTGCGTTTACAATGATGGACTTGTCGTTCATGGCGTTAACATTCCTCTACCTTCGTCGACGGAAATGTTTTAGGATGGGAGTAATATTTCTAATGCATAGTGCTGCTTCAGGGCTGGTGAGTAAGTTTAGTATATGTGGGAGAAGACTTGTGTCGCGTCCCGCTCAGAAGAGAGTGAGGGGAATTGGAACAGGTTCAATTATCGAATTCTGTTTTTATATTCGACTGCCGTAGGCGGTCTCTTGAACGACTCTTCAAAGTATGCCTCGTCCCATACGTCCTCTCCCTGTCTCTGCATTCTTTACTCGCACAGACCATATTAAATGACGTTGAGAACGGTTGCACGATGTCGCTGCCACTCGTGTACGTTGTTATGGTTGCCACCGTCCTTGTAACCTTCCGCGAGTGGAGACAGCTGAACGAAGACACGTAAGAAAAGCAAGGGTGTCGAAATCAACTTGACCGCTTATATCTTGCTCGAGCTTGACTTCGTGAGCAGTCGACGGCAGATTGATATATCGATTACTTTCTTCTTACATTCGTTATTTACACACCTCCCACCCACGAGTCCGCATGCTCGTCCCTTGCGAGACTACCCCTCCTCTCGAACCTGTTAGGGTTAGGGTTAGGGATAACCCTGAACATGCCGACCTAATATCACCCCCACCCCCATAAAAAACCCAACGCTGCTCCCCTGCTCCCTACAACGTGCAAGGGGCTATCGAGGAAAGCGTCTGCGTGCCGGCAAATTGTTCCGTATAAAGGTCGAGGATAAAAGACTGCTGACGGTCCGTCTCGTCACGACGATTACAAGGGGAGCCATGCCTTTTTCCGCGCGAATTTCGTTTATTTTCGCGGCCCCTGCGATGGTTTCCGAGGAGACCACGATCGCGTCGAAATTTGGATCATGCACAGGAGGACCAAATGGGTCTTTCAATACCACCACATCCACGGCCAGGTTGGGGAAGACGCTGAGCAGGAAGGATTGCACAGCATCTATACGCTCCTCCAGGGGCTCGATCTGTCCGGCGTTCTTCTTCTTGGCGAGCATCTCGGTGGAAGTGATCCCGATCGTGAGTCGCGACTGACATATGCAGGCGGCCAAGCTCAGAAGCTTCTTGTGCCCGTTGTGAAGACGATCAAAGGTGCCGCCGAGGGCCACCCGGGGAAAGTGCGGGATGCAGGTCTTTTCGTCCTCCAAATAGTAGAAGGGAGTGCTCAGAGCCACATGTGTGGCCTCATCCAGCCACTCGACGTGGACGGGGGGAAGCCCCTGAAGTGAGCAAAGCGATATAATAACCGGAATCAGAGGAGAGCGGCGACGCGTCAACCGTGCAAGTCTCCCTCCCTCTCACCGCTGACTTACCAGGGCGGCGCGCTTGGCGCAAGTCAGCTCGTCCGATCCCGAGCTCGAGTGCCGCGTAAACACTACCTGAAGTTCGGGTTTGAGTAGGACTTCCTCCCAGCTTGTAGGATTTTCCCCCGGTCGGTGCGCCTTTTGTGCCGACGAGGGGGGGGTTGGAACAGGGGAGGGTACGCTAGCGGTGTGCAATGACGCTGACATCTCCTGCAGACCCGGAGTAGCCAATGTCTTGTCCACAGGCAGGGCGGGGGCAACCGGGAGGGCAGGTTCAGTGGTGTTATACAACACCCTCACATCTAAAGGCAGATTCCGGTGTAAATTGCAAACGTCCCACAGCTGTCCGTAGAGCTCCGACAGGTACACACGAAGTTCGGGTGTGGTTGGGCTCACGGGGACGCTGGGAGCGTCATTCGAGATGGCGGCCGTGGCGGCAGCTGCAACAGCAGCCGGATCCTCCCGCAGGTATACGTATAAGGTTTCACTCACAGACTGGACAGCTTTTTCTATGCAGATGTCGTTGGCAAGAAGGAGATTGTTGTAATTTCCGCTGTGCTTGCTGGGGACGGTCAGGTCGAGGAGTCCAACCTGGTAAGGAAGGGAGTGTGAAGAGGGCGCCATGCCTGACGACGAAGACTTTGGGGGTCCTGCAAGCCCGAGTGATGATCTGTCCATGCTCCGAATGGCCCGGGAGGATGAGGAAGAGGGTCTGCTCCATGGGGCGCTCAGCATTTTGTTTCTGGAGTACAATCAATCCGGTGCATAAAATCAAGAAAAAAATAAGCGTTTGTTTCGACGGTAACATTACGCATGCTACGATTGCTGACATACGTACACAAGAGTGTAGCCCAGGACCGTTGTGAGAAAAGCAGCCAAACCTGCACCTTGGCCGCCAAGACCTGCGTAGTAGCCGTTCTCAGAGCGTCCCATTCTCCTGTCTATTTATATCGAGCAGAAATGGGAAAAAGTATGCAGTGCCTCTGTTGGTGAGGGGGTCTGAGGAGAGTAGGATGAGCGTAGACAGGAGCCACGAGGGACGTTGAGGAGTATACAAATGTACTAGCTAGGTCATCCGGGAAGAACACAGGATGTACCGTCCTGCCGCTCGCGGGCTCTAGCTAGAGTTGATCCCTAGTTTACCACAGATGTTCATGCAATATGCTTCTTCTTCGGGGGGTCAGCGGAGATGATCGCCACACATGTGTTGACTCAGGAAGCTTTGATTGACAGAATGGTGTAAAATTCAAAGGATGACCATTCTTCATGGCGACGCATAGATAAATGAGGAGGAGGCGAACACGAGCATCAGGTGCTTATGTGCTGTTTCTCACACGAGCGGAGGCGATGTTTCTCGATCGGACCTGCTACAGGAAAGACAAGCCGAGACGACGCCGATGGGCCACCCGGCAAGGGGAATAGGAGTGACCACATTCTGGTTTCCATGCGTGTCTTTCATTCCTTGCTGTCTCCATTGAGGAAGACAATGCCTCTGCTGTGAATGGGAAGGTCGCAAAACGGCTGACATTCATGCCAAGGTGCCCAACTCATGTTCTATGGCCGGCGCTACTCACGCGCGTCAAATAAGAGAAGGGTGAATAATCACGGGGAACCTTTAAATGGACTGTCCCTTTCTTTTCTTCGGGAACGCTGCTGGTGAGTTCATGTGGGAGAGTCACTGATAAGTCTTCTTCGCTTTATTTAGAGAGAAGACCTCCTGGTTTCGTTCAGAGAGGTACGCCCTCAGCATGCATAACGAATGGATGCTTATTTTATCCGATCCTCAAGAATTGTGCGACATTTCTTTATCGTGAAGACTGTGTCATGATCCAAAACAATATTCTTTCGCCTGTATAGAACATAGTTCTCCTAGATCTCTTCTCGACGGCAATTTATCGAGCCAAATAAAACGCCATATAGCCCAAGCTGCGTTGTCATGCTTGGCACGACAAGAAACCCCCATTAAAAAATCTCACAAGTCTTGACTTTGCACTTTTTTATTTCACATTAGTGCCCCACAGATGCAATCGAAAAGTAGCGGGACGTCAATTTTATCCACCATGAACTAACCTTACGCAAAAGATTGAATTTATTCGCGCCTTTAAAAAGTTCTATAAAGCTCTCTTTTGAGCTGATTAAATAATATTCTGAAATTCAATGGAAAACGTACTTGGATTTTTCCACGGCGTCGGGTTTAGACTGTGGCCTCAAACATCCACATTCGCTTTTTTGGATTTTTTTAATGTCCTAATTGGACAAATAGAAATTCGACGAATTGTCCCAATGTCTCGGAGGCTACATCTGACGTAGACAAATTATCACCATCCCATGCCCCTCAATACGTTGTGTGTCAAATCGACTTGCCACTTTCTCTCGAGAACTATGGTTTAATAATCATAGATTTATTGTTTTGCTCTTTTGGAAAGAGCCAGTGAAAGTGCGATCGGATGAATATTAAATCTAAACAGTCAAGGATATATTCAACCATTCGAAGCACTACCTCACGCTTCATACATCTTTGAGTTACTTCTTGGTCACGAAGACAAGTAGAGTGGTACTAGTTATTTGGGACTTTCCAGTGCTCTAATTCATGGAGAACGCTGTCTTTATCTCACAAATAGAGATATTATACCGTTTGCTAAATGATGGGATGCGATCATAAGCTTCCTGTAGCCTGAATGGCGCGGTAGAGACTTGAATGGTTGGCAACTTCTCAACATGCTGCTTTTAACGGTCGAATTTGAATTGAAATCGTGTCGGAAAACCTGCCTAAATACCACCGCCGTGGCAAAAGCAAACGACAGCAATCCATGCGTAACAAGATCACTAAAAAGAAATGTAAGCGGTCTTCTCAAAAATATTATTATGCTTGCGGGGATTCACATAGGGTTGTGTTGGCGATTAGCCTTAAAAACGTCCCCGAGATTCACCGAGCTTCGAAATCCAACGGATGCCCGAGTTTACTGTCTAAAAAATTTACTAACTATTCATCAGCACAGACTTCATATAGAGCGACTTTTACCCAAGAGATAAATATTACGCTGCAGAACATGTTTCCTCTGTTGGTGTCGTAGAATTCTCAAAGATTTACTCACATTTTCCCTTGTCCTCCCGTATCTGTTCTCATGTAGGCGTATATCATTCCAATGCCAGCCATGTATTCTCTTCTTCGTGCCCTATTTCTTTGCTCTCTGCTTCTATTTCTGTCCCCAATTCACGCTGGCCTGAAGACAAAGGAAACCAGCAAAGCTGAACGGAAAGCGCGGAAACGTGGTTGCATTCTTAAATTTTACCCTACCAACCCGAAGGAGCCATGGCCCACAAGTGCCTCTTCAAACGGCGTATATCATCTGGCTGCGGTCGTTAAGAATCGAAAAAGGGGCTCTAAATATGAAAATGTGTATTTCTCTTTTCAAAAACCTACCTCCGCCTCCTGGGCTGGAGAGCCCCGAGCTAAACCGGCCTTGCCTAACGCGACACTGATTCCTCCCTTCTTGCCTGGTGCCTGGTGGCTCTACGGGCCATTCAATTTGAGGGGAGGTAAACGGCAGTACGTAGAAATAGCCTACACTCTCTCGCCTTGCTCGCCGCCCATTTTATGGAACCTCACAACTAGTCTCATACCAGTTTTCCCATTTCAACGGCCGCCGTCTGAGGCTTTGCCTGAGACTTGCCTCGGCTATGCGTATGGGGTAAGTTATAAAAAAGGGAAAGATCGCGTCGAAGAAGAAGGTCGATTTACTCTGTGTGTGAACGCCGGGGGAGACAGTTGCGAAGCGGTGGGGAAAGAGTCTGCAATATCGCCAACCTTGTGATCATGAGGCATATGAGAGTATGATATGTATATTTCCTGGACAACAACACTCTTTTGATGGTCTTATGTTCTTCTACACATTTTCCGACTCGATATTCATTCATAGCGCAAATACCCCAGCGAAACACCCTGTGTTTAAGTCTCTTTCCAATTTGAATTTCGTACGATATTGGAAACGAAGGCAAATATCACGACTATCATCAGCATCAGAGGTGAGCATGCTTCATCTTTAGATTATACACGTGTTTAAAGGAAATACTCGATCGATGTAGAGAAAGGATATGAGGATATTCCACTATATGGAAATGGCCTCGGGACGATAAAGACGAACTCCTCCATCATTTACAAGCTTTTGTTCAGCCGTGGCTTATTTTGATACCCATACGCTGGTCACACAAACATCATATCGCAATAAGCGCAACAATTGACTTCATTTCCTTTTGAGCACGCATTTTTTTGGTCCTGATGCTGTGTTGGGAGGTTGCCAGCCTTAAAAACCTGCGCCCTCTTCTATCTGTATTATCAGTATTGGCATTTTCGCAATATGTCATCGACACCATTATTACAAGGTCGTATGTGCGTGCTTGTTTAGGAAACCGTCTCGTTCCTATGACCATGCATTGCCAGACGCGATCCGTGAGCTCAATGCCTCCCGCTCCAAGTTCTTCGCTTCCACTTCATGTTGCTTTGTAGGCTTTTCTACCCTTCTTCGCTCCAAGTCATTGTGTTTAAGTGACACACAAGAGAATCATTTTGTGCGAGAGTGCATCTTTTGAGTAAACAAAAAGCAACCGATGTAATGTAGTCTCGTTTCCTCCTTCAAGCCTCGCCAAGGCGGAAGAAAGCGAGGACGTGACACAGGAACACAGACCAATGCCACTGCGGCCACGCGAGGCTTGATTGTTGCATTTGCGCGCCCTAGGCGCACTGCCTGGCTAGATACCTTAATTATGTTTTGTTCTGTGACCACTCACTGCGGCCCTCAACTCACAAAACCTGTCACAATGGCTTTCTCGCCCTCCACCTTCCTCGGCACCGAACGACTTCGAAAAGGCCCCAAAGCAGAAACCAGAGCCACGGATTAGGCCGCAGGGCTGGCAACTACGAATTCATGCATCGTCTGCAAGACTTGTTTCGTAACCTCCAAGGTATGTGGCTATGGATGGCTTTGTTTGCGCAAAGGTGACAAAAGTAGTAATTATCTCTTCCATATGACGTCAAACTGCCTGGCACCCTCGGTTTCTCAATCTGCGCTGTGCTTTCACGTCAGGTGGAGGCCAAGTACCCACGCCTGACGGACCTGTCGTCGATTCATCAGAGAAGGTAGGACACTGCTGCATGAACGGTCTACGAAATAATTGCTGGTTGCTGGAATCATGAGTATTTGTCGACACATCTATCCCGCCTTCTACTCTTCCTATCGGCTACCCCCCTCGATTTTATCTGACAGGTGCACATCAGCTCGCTAGCATTGTTAAAAATGCTTAAGCACGGTCGCGCAGGAGTGCCGATGGAGGTAAGCCTTTGAACTCATCGTAAGCCAGGCCGAATGAAAGGCGCAGTGATGCTTGCGATAAGGATTTCCCTTTCGTGTTGTCGCAGCGCGTCCCGTCGAGCAAGCGTCTCTCCTTTTCAATTGTTTCTTTCTCCGAATGACTCACCCCTTCCGTCCTGCAGGTGATGGGCTTGATGCTCGGGAACTTTGTTGACGACTACACAGTGAACTGCATCGATGTCTTCGCCATGCCGCAGTCGGGGACCAGTGTAACGGTCGAAGCCGTGGATCCAGTCTTCCAACACAAGATGCTGGAAATGCTCAAGCAGACAGGGCGCCCAGAGATGGTGGTGGGATGGTGAGACTTTCGAGAGCAGAAAGGAGGGAAGAGCCCCACGGGATTTTGTGCCCGGAAGGGAGAGGATGGCCGCCCGCCTTGACTTGGCTTGGACTTACATCAGAATCGTTACAATCTGTCACAGGTATCACAGCCATCCGGGTTTCGGATGCTGGCTTTCGGGCGTCGACGTTAACACTCAACAGGTGGGAGGCTAGAGAGACGAGTGAGGTTGAAGGGAGGTAGGCGATGGGACCTTGGTGGACGTGTCAAGTCCCTAGTCGGCAGTGTCGTAAAATTCGTGCTCATTCACGCTTCTTTCGGACGTGCGTCCCTGCCCTCCTGGTTTCCAGAGCTTCGAGCAGCTGAACCAGAGAGCCGTGGCGGTGGTCATCGACCCCATCCAGTCCGTGAAGGGCAAGGTCGTCATCGACGCGTTCCGGACCATCAACCCCCAGCTCATGCTCCTGAACCAGGAGCCGCGCCAGACCACCTCAAACATAGGGCACCTCAACAAGCCCTCCATCCAGGCCCTAATTCACGGTCTCAACCGACACTACTACTCCATCGTCATTGACTACCGGAAGAACGAGCTGGAGGAGCAGGTGCGGCGTCCGGGCAAGACAGAGGGAGGGACGGGATCTATGAAGTTGGAGATGGACCGGGAGGTACCTTCGGCTCAGTTTACAGGACGAGAGGGCTGCTCTCATGAACCCCATCGCAATTGGATTCCCTGTTTGAGTTGCCTGACGCTCTTCATTTTCTCTGCTCTGCTGTAGATGCTTATGAACCTTCACAAGAAGAGCTGGACCCACGGGTTGAACATGCAGCGCTTTGAGGACCACCATAGAGCAAATGAAACGACCATTGAGGTGAGGCGTGGCACATCTCTTTACCTCTTAATGCACACACTTCCCTGACTTCAGATCATGCGTCTGCGCGAGGAATATCAAAAATGTTTCTAGTTAGTTTTTCATCCATATACTCATCACCCATCTTCTCCTTGGTGTCCTCATGGTTTTGATTTGGTCATAGGCCATGCTGAAATTAAGCAAAGACTACAACGAGCGGGTGAAAGAGGAAGAGGGCAAGACGGCCGAGCAACTTCTCGTCGGGAACGTTGGAAAAATCGACCCAAAAAGGCATTTGGACAGCGATGTTGCTACTCTCATGGCTAGTAATATCGTTCAGTGCTTAGGTGCGATGCTTGACACCATTGTATTTTGAAAATCAATCAAGAACAGAAATTGTAAGGAGAGGAGCGGACAAAGGCAAGCAACGGGTGTCACGACCGTGATACACTTTTGGAGAGGTGTTAAAACAAAACCAAAAAGAAAATCGAAAAAGCATCGAAGGGGATGGTTGTTCAGTCATCGTTCCTGAGAGGTAAATTATCTCTGGTGAGTCATTCTTTCTCTGATACCGCCCATTAACTTTCTACCGGCGCTGTCTCCAACACCATGAAGCCTGGCATCACGAACAGCCATTCCGAGGGGATTACCTATTATCTTGACAGAGTCATTCCACATATGTAAACTGGACATAGCCCGTTCATGATCCACAAAAAATTGATCGAAGGATGTCCGACATGTGGTGCGTCACAACGGAATAAGGCACTTTTTTCTCCCTGCAGACCGCCGGGGCGTTGAAGTTTGAACACAAGCATATTAAGAGACACCCCTGAGTTCTGATGCTTGAGCGGCATCAGTTGCTCTGAAAACAAGCTGATTGTGCGCCAATATGCGCAAAATGCTTTTTCCATATGTGGATTGTGAAGGTCCACGCAGCAGCTGGTGAGTCGACACGTTCTACTCGTCCGTTGTTTATTTCAAGGGGCAAAAGATTTTCGTGCTTGCCTGCTTTTGCCAGCAAGAGCAAGAAAGAAGAACGTTGACGGGCATTGCTCGTATAAGCAGTCGCGTCACCAAAGATGGATGAGCAGAACACTTTCACTATTCTGTCAAATGCATCACGCGTAGACAAGATGATCTAGCTGTGTCTCAAAATCATACTGATGCCTTTGCACCATTCCATCTCCTTCTCCTTCTAGATATCCGACTACTATGCGTGTCATCTCAACTGCAGCTTTTTTGGCCCTTCTAGGCTCCGCCATCGCCTTCATCCCTCAGGCACCTCAGTCCACGTAAGTTCGTACTGCAACACCGTTTCACTGTTCCTTGTTGGTGGTTCCGACTTGTCCTTGCCTCGGACCTTATCCCCCGTGCATGTCGGTGGGATCTCGAGATGCATGGTGCGCGAGGCAGCAAGACCTTCTGGTGCATAATCAACAAGATGGATGCATTGGCCCTTGCGCATGGGAAAATCATAACATTCGTCATATTTGTTGAGCAACCACTATCCCTTGGCCTTATTCTCCATGCATCTGTTCGAATCCTCACAGTCAGAAGATGGACCTTGGCAAGGCAGTCCAGAAACTCCTCGTGGGCCCCGCTCTAGTCCTCGGCGTTTACGGGGGCCCCATGATCCAGCCCGTGCACGCCGACGGGAGTGTGTCCTCCACGACCGTCCAGCGCGCAAGTGGGCTTTACGGTCCACGCGTCATTGCCTTGAAGGATGCTGTCGCCAAGGGCGACTTTGCGGCACTGGATAAGGCAGATGGCGCGATACGCTTGTTCAACAGCGGAGCATTTGCCCTCAACAAGCCTCAAAAATTGAAGGTCCAGGCCCTTTATAACGACGTGAGGGCCGCAGTGGTGAAGAAAGATGCGAGCCGCCTGAAGACGGCTTGGGCCATGTACTTCAAGGAAGCGGGATTGGACAAGACCAACCCCTTCTCGCTCAAGGACGCAGGGCAAAGCTATTCTGGAGACTTTGATTTCCGCCGTGGCTCGCCCCTTTTCGACCCGCGCGTGGGAAATTAAACAGTCAATTTGAAGGAATTCGCTGACAACGGACGGCCATTCGGGTAAGGGGTATAGGAGGGGAGTGCAAAAGTGACGGCTGGGGTATCAGATGAAGGTGAGAAGGCTTGAAAGAGCAGTCATTGGGATGAGAAAGTTTTCCGGAACGAAAGTCGACGAGCCATCTGGCCCAATCTGCGTGAGCCACCGGGTACTGCATGCCGCATGTTCAGAGCGAAATCCGTTCTGGAAAAAGAAGAATGAATTTCAGTGCATTTGTCGTCCTGCGACTGGAAAACCAAGGCGACGGGGTGTTTTTTAAAAGAAGCTCGTTTGAGAATCGACCTCCTTCCACGATTATTTAGTTTACTTTCAGACATCTCGAGCTTCCATATTGGAACAAGATCTAGGTAGTTTTACAAGTGTTACCAGCCTTATTTGATCAAGCACAATGGAAGACGAGAAGAACATAACTCCTGTAGCCTTTACTGGGCGTCCTTGTACATATTTTGTTGTTCATGTTCAGTGGAGGACACAACCTGTGTTATCGCGTAGGTTGTAGTCATCGCTACTGCGAGGCCAAGTGGAGTTGATGGATTATCTTCGTCTCCTTCTATCGGCCCGCGGTTCTGGAACAGGAATAGAATCCATGGCTGTCTCGGAGTAAACTTCGAGTCAGCGTGCATTGTCGGGAGTCAAAGGAGTCACTCGGTGCCATCTAAATGAGACCGAGAGGGTAGACCTCCCCTTTGGCCATGCTCCCTCCTCGCTCCGTGCCATCACTGAAGCGCTCCCGACACAATGAGTCATGGAGATAATGCAGAACCTATTGAGCATTTTTTCACCTGAAATCTTGCATTCATCATTGATATATGTGTAATTGTGTAATGTGTAGAAATGCATTGACAGCACCAGCGTGTTTCGCGTGCACGACGAGAGCGGACGACGAAAGGGTGAGCACGATAACTGAGGTGGTAAGAGTCGTCGGTCGGCCGAGCCCCTGAGGCTGCCACTTTTGATTTGCAACCCCATGCATCGTCACGTGGATTTTTTCTGTACTCATAACAGCGTTGCTGTGAGGTCAAGGTGCTGACACCTGACGACCAATTCCGACAACTCAAAGCACGCGATGGCAAACGAGTAGGGCTGACTCCAGGTACGAGGGGAACAGGTGTGCAACTGGCCATGACAAGAATACTCAGGTTCACCTCTTAGGGGGCATATGGGGAGGGGAAATCGTCCCCTTCGTCATCCGTGCTCTGTGCAGTAGAGGTTGATTGTGAGCTTGAGTCCTTTCGCGAGTTCGTCTGTAACAGCAGTAGTTCCGAGATGCTATCGGTCTTGCAAGTAATTTGTTTTACAAGCTGATGCGACCACTCCATTTTCGTTTATCCATGTACCCTGTCAAATGAAGCATGGAAAAACTACCCGCAGCGGCGGCATGCGGTGGCATCAGACTTGGCGCTGCCCAAGACGTGCAGCTGCCCAGAGAGAGGAAAAGACGGAGACCCGGGACCATGCTGTGCAGGGGGGTTGAGGACTCCCGCACAGACAGGAAATGCGAACCACATGCAATCTTGACCGTAGATTCTGCCGTCACGAGCGGCATCAGCCTAACGGATGTCTGCAGCAGTCATAGCGCCTGCTGGAACGACAGCAGTCTGGAGGAATGGGGGGGCGGGGGCCTCGTCCCAGGAAGACTTTCACCGTCGGCCAGAAAGTCGGGCTCACCATTCCTTCGTCGTGCTCAAAGAGGAAAGAGCTTGACATCCTGTGTGTTGTCCTCGCCCGTTCTGGTCCTGCTCGTCCTCCTTGTCCCCCTACGCCTCGTCGAGGCCTTCACCTTCTTGCCGCAGCTTCCCACCTGCCGCCATCACTTCTTCTTCCACCCAGCCGATCCCCCACCGCCAGGAAGCAGCCCTTTGTCCACCATCGTCAACTTGGCCGCGGGAGGAGAGAGCGGTGGTGCGGGGCCGGAGGAGCACATGCCGGGGGGAGCTTCCCTGGTCGACCTGGCCCGCCGCCGGTTCTGGCGATGGACGGTCTGGCGCCGCCTCTATCATTCCTCGGTCGCCACGGTGCTCAAACAGCAGGCCAGTGTGGCGGCCTACTTGCCGAGCATTAACCGGCGGCGGTCTGGGCACGACTCGACGTACACGAAGCCGAGGCCTTTCCTCTTCAGCGCTCCCGACGCGGGTCCCGTCACCGTCGCCTCTTCCTCTTGCGCCTTCAATGCCGTTCATCTTGTCACTCGGGCGGCAGCACCGGAGCAGAAATCGCTCATTTATGTGAACGGAACGGAGGTTTCGGGTCATTTACGCCTGGGCGGTGTCGCTCCGACGCCCTTACCGCGGAGGTCGAGGGGTCGCGATGGACAAGGGACTGGGACGATGACTGAGAGGACAGCGTCCGCACAAGGTGTTTTTGACCCCAAGGCCCCTTTAAGTCTGAGTCTGGTCGGCGAGTTTTGCATCGACAAGCCCGCATACCTGCACATCGCCCCTACCAAGGCGGGCGCCATGCCCCTGCTCTGGGTCACCCAGTTCAGTATCACGCGCCGTGGCTCCGTAAGCGGGATCAACATATTTGGACAGGCCCATGCCCCCGATCCCACGGCCTCCCCCTTGCCTCTCCCTCCAGCCTTCCCCCCGACCTCCCTATCGACTCAGGCGCCGGCGGCAAGGTCGTCAGCCTCGGTGTCCTCCCAGGTTCAGCCTCCTCCGCCCTCGTCCCTCCTCCTCCAAGACCAAAGCCCCGCCGACATGCCAATTGCACGGCCAAGATCCCCAGCCCCCGGCACAGAGCCTATCCATCCTCTTCCGGCGCCGGAGGAAATAAAGCTCGGCTTTTCTTTCCGCTGGCCGAACGAAGTCTACAACCTCCCCCCGAATACCATTGCTGGAGTCTCTGAAGAAGCGCTGCTCGTGGCGGACGGCTTTCTCATGCCGGGGCGATCCGATGGGGGCCTGTACGTGGTCCAGCAGCCTGGCACCTCCTTGGAGCGAGTCACGAGCCTCACGCGGCACCGGCCTGGCTGGTTCTACCACAAGGCGACGTGGGTGGACCTGCTGGGACCGGGGGGGCGACCCTGCCTCCTGACGGCGCGGGCGACGAAACCCTTCTTCGCGCAAACAGAGGGAGAGTTGGTCTTGCTCCTGCAACCGGAGGGCCCTTTCCCGCTCGCCGAATGGAACACGCCCTGGCAGGAGGTGGTTCTAGCCAAGGGGCCTGACGTCATGTTCGACGTGGCCGACCTGGACCCGACGGACGACGTGCTGGAGGTATTCGCGTCGGAATTCTTTTCCCGCCGGCTCTCCTTGCACCGCATCATCAAAGGGGACTGGCGGACAGGCCGGCTGCCGCGCGTGTTGACCTCAGAGGTGCTGGATGATGCCTTGGGCCCCGCGTACAGCGTAGTGCTCGCCGACCTCAGAGGACAGGGGCGGCCCTCCCACGTCCTTGTCTCGAGCCACGAATGCCAGTACGAGGGCCTGGTCGAGGGGGGGTCGGTGAAGGAAGGGGGGAGAGGGAGCGGGAGGCAGACCCGGGATGAGCGGCTGAGGCGCGAGGCGGCAGCGTACGCGGAGGGGAAGGAGACTGAAGCCCGCCGGTCAAAGGATCCCCTTGGTCTCAGTGGTGCTGGCCCGATCCTGGAAAGTGTGGGGCTTACAGGTGCATCCGGACGGGCTTTGAGCGACGAGGTCGACGGAGGCCGTGAGGACACCGAGGGTCAGGACGGCGCAGGCAGGGCGGCAGACGAGGGAGCAGCCTTGAACGGCGGCTCCTTGTTCGCTTACGAGATCCCCCCGGACTGGCGCCAGCGCGCGTGTTGGAAACGCTCCACCCTCGCCACGGGCTTCCACGTCAAAAACTGGGGCCAGATCAATCCGGGCGCCCCCGGATTTCCCTATGTTTTCTACCCCCACCGGTCCCTCCGCGGCCAGCCGGGTCAGCGCCCGTACATCCTCTTGGCCGGAGATTGCTCCCATGCTGCCTACATATACAGGCCGGTGCTTGGTCGTGACGGCGAAGGAGGGGACGAAGCCGACGTCCAGTATGAACCCATGGCGCAGATCAATTGCGGAGGCACGGTGGGCTCCTTGGCCGTAGGCCATTTGCCTTTGGCAGTGGGAGAAAGCGAGGAATGGGAAGAGGACGACGACGGATGGGCGAAGATATTTATACCCAATTTTGATACGGACAAAGTTTATGCATTCTCATTCGGGCCAGAGAAGGTCTCCTTTTTGTCGGGTTTGAGTCCGCCCTCGGTGCCTTCAGAGCCTCATTTGAAATTAGAGGCTGAGAGGAAAGCGCGCGTTGCGGAGGAGGATGAGATTGTGAATGGTTTAAACTCGTATGCGAAGACAAGGGGAGAAAAGACGAAGATAAGTTGAGAGTAAGTTGAGAGTGTCTGACGGATACGGGAAAAACACTCAGCATGATGTACATTGCTCTTGAGAGGTGTCCGATGCGAGAACGAGCGGAAAGATTCATAGACAGAGGATAATCAAACGGCGAAGTAAAGAAGCTAGGCAGGTTACAACTGTGTGTAAGATAGAGAAAATCAAAGTGATCTCCCTTTATGAGTGGTCTTGATGGAAGAGAGCAACCCTCCTGTCTGGATCAGGGAGTGTAAGCATAACTGGAAGCACACCGCTCGAAAGGAAAAAAATGAACCGGTCGAAATGTCGAGCATCTGTGTCAGTTGAAGGCGGTCACGAGATGCATACAGTCGAAAGCCATCTTGGAACATCTTCTTCTTTCTCGGCATCGTCTGTCGTGATTTTCAATGCCGTGTTCCTCGGTGCTTGCCGTTCGAGCAACGCCATGAATACAATGTACGCATCTGTCTCAGTCACTCTGACAGATGTTATCTATACAATTTGGTGCATTTGAAAATTGAGGCTTTTTTCTGATGCAGCCTTTGTCCGATATGTAACTTACAAACCACGCATGAGTACCCACTCACTCACTATCGATAATTGTCTCTCAGTCGCTTGCCGACTCAAATTCCTGCAAGATCTCGCGTCCCTAAGAGCTAAACTACGGTAAATGCTATACCTAGGCGTCCTTGCATGTTCACGGTAAAACCGTTTGCTAACCAAGCAACGTAAATGTCCTCTTTGGGTGGCGAAGAGTGACTTACTAACAGCAATAACGAGCTCCAAAAACACGCTTGTCAATTTCCTCCCGGAGCGCACGCACATCATTATGGACATAAGCAGCAAATTTGGCGATCATTCTAGGAAATTGTATGGGGGAATGGGAAACGTATGGTTTTTTATGATTCGTGATTTCTCTCAGGAGCCATGTTAATGTGATGCTAAACCGTCTTTGACAAGACCTGCAAAGGATGTACCTAATTCAGGATCAATGAATCTCATGATTTACCCCTGTTGGACCGCACACTCCACTCAAATTCCTACATGGCCTCGATCCCATGAAACCTTACGTTTTCTTGCCGCCCTCCTCTATGCTCTCCATTCCAAAAGTGTAGAGAGTTCGCTTTTCGCCCGGGTAAAGCTTGTTCTTGATACATGTCAGCTGCAGGCTTTCTCGGAGAGGAATGCACTTTTTGATGCGCTTGTTAAAGGGATCCTACGGGGAGCGATTCAAAATAGGCAATAATCGTGCACCGGAGGTGCCATGTTGAGTCGTGGTGAGAGGGAGGCTTGGTTCAATCTACAGCAGATCCTACGGACGAAATTTGAGACATGGTTACACGTGCAAGCCAGAGAATGACAGCTCGTCGGAGTGTGACTCTTACATGGTGCACGGAAGTGCGTCATGACAGATTTATATACCAAATTCGCATTATTCTCTACGGGTTTGATTTTCACAATGTGTAGTACCTTGATGTAGTCCGTCGGGTAATAGTCTGCCTTCGAACGGTAAATCCAGAGGCGTCGGTTCACAATGACCCAGTATACAGGCTTCCATTCTAAAGTGGTTGGCAGGCAAAAGATGAGATTGTGAGCAACTACCAGTCGAACAAGCCATGTGCGACTGGTCTCAATTCCAGACTTGCCTCGACCGATAATACTGCGCGCTGAGACACGGGCCAAAACGACGCCATCGGGGATCTGAACGGGCATGCAAAATGTCGAGGGGGAGCCACATCCTTCCGACGATGAGGACAGCATTGAGGCGGGCGTCGACGCCGCCAACTTCTTCACGGGCTTGGGCTCATTTCGGAGGACGCTGTCGGACACAGCCCGGGTTGGGTGTGGCGGCTCCCATTCAATGCTCCAGCTGTCGTCCAGAGCGCTGTCCCGCGTTTGTGGAACGCTGGGAAGTGCTGGCATGGAAGTCGGTGTCAGTGGAGAGGGGGCAGTGGAAGAAAAGAGAGTATCCTGATCGCCTTTCAAAGCGGCTTGAGCAGAAAGACGCGGACTAGCTTTCTCCCGGGGGAAAAATGGGCTGTGACACAAGGGTGGGGTTAGCGAGTCGTCGCCACAATAAGACACGGGCAGCATGAAAGGACACTTTTGCAATATATCACGCCCATGATGCTCCTGTAAATTTTCGACGGAAGAGAAGGGTGAACGGCACAAAAGTGTGACTTACTCGAAGTCGCTTGCATCGGGATATGCAGGCTTAGCAGAAGCTGTGGCGCGACCACATGTGCGGGATAATCGTGATTGAAGGTCCAATCGGTCCCCAGTACCAGGTCTGATTGCTTCGTGCAGCTCCTTGAAGTGTAAAGGCGACGCAGGTGCCAAGCCAAATTCTGCGGGAGAGGCGACCGGTTTCGCAGGAACGAGAGGGGTAGATGCGGCGAAGGCATCGACATCCTCGAATGGATTGCCCACAGGCGTTGGTATAGACAATGGAGGCAAATGGGTCATGGATACTGCCTTGTTGCTAAATAAGTCTGTGTCAAAGGGGGTAGGTTTGCCCTTAGGTTTTGCAAGGAATGGAGAGATTACTAAAAGGGTTATTGGTACGCCATATTAGACACGCTCTCTTCAAGCTCTTCAAGACGCACCTCTCCAAAAGGATTTGACACAGGGGTCGATGTCGGTACGGGAGGAGGACAGTAGGGGTCCCCAAATGGATCTGTAGAGTAGAAACCCTGAGACATGGTACGCGACAGGGGAAGGCAAATGGGCCGCCCGCGTCCTTGTGGCGTCGGGGAAAAAATGGAAAGGAAAATAAAACTTGTGCGTTATAAAGCGATGAAAATGCAGATGGTGAGTTTGTAGTTCAAAGTTTACATTGCGTGTATCGTCTTGCACTCTGGACGATAGGACGGACAATAGGACTACGAATGCTCGTACTAAAGCTGAGCGTCCCTGAAGAACGTCACACCCCTCGCCCAGGAACAGGGAGCGGCCGGCGAGGGCACTTTAAGGCCGACTTCAATTGCCATGCCCTCCGAGCCTTCAGCCCTTGATCGACATTTGTTTTAAGGCATGATTAAGTTTTCTAAAATGCTTTGGCAGCATTTCCTTGTGAGCGCCAGGAGAGGTAAGGACAAAGCAATGCCGACCGGTTTGGACAAACTGAGACGCATGTTGGGAGCAAAGACAGGCACGCGCGATGAAGGCCTGAGAGATGCTCTTTCAGTGTCCATCACTATGTTGCGTTGTTCGTCTCCAGTTCTTTTACATGTGTGCCTTCATCTTCGGCTTTATTTTTTTTGGCTATTGCCTTCGCCTTTCACGTCCACATCCTCGCTCCCTTTGCCATCCCCGACCTGAGAAGTCTCCCCTGCCCCCGCGTCGCCTCGGGTCGCTACCTGTCCTTGCTTTGCGGTGTGCTTCTGCTTCTGTTGCTGTTTGACCACATTCTTGGCAATAGCAATAAGTAACTGATTCAATGTGATGTGCTCGAGCTCCCGCAACATCTTTTCTCGGTGGCCGTCGATTGCAAAAGCCGTGGCGTCTTTCGACGCCGGCTCCAATTCAATGAATTGCGCCTCTGGATGCACCGCCCTGATCTCCCTCTCTACGTCCCTCACCTCCCTCTCCAAAGTTCTTACCACATCCTCCGCATAGAAAGCCAAAAGCACGGGCAGGTCTTCCTTCAGGCGCGCCGATCCCAGGAACTCGTCCTCGTATCGTGCCATGAGCTTGGCAGCCAAGTAGGTCCCGTCGAAATCCACCTCCGCCTTGTAAGCGAAAGTGTACGGGCCAATCCACTGGCTTTGGACTGATTGCACATTATCAATGCCTGGCCGCGCCATGAGCAGCTTGCGGATGTCGTCCACGATTTCCGGCTCCACAGCCTGCCCGAGCAGGTATCGCTCGTTCAGCCGGGCCAGAGCGAGGCCCATGGCCGCCAGCAAGCTCGAGATGCAGAGGCCACCGATGCTGTCGTACACAGGATTGGCTAGGGCGTGGGAAAGCCCGATCCCGACGATGGCCATCACGACCCCGAGACACGCGCCTGAGTCCTCCAGCAGGACCGCTAGGGTGGTCGGGTCCCGGATGCGACGAATGTGCTCCCAGAGGGTCAAGTGCTTGGGCTTGGAGTCCCGCAGGAGCTGCATGGTTTGGTAGAGGACGCTGCCGTCGATGAGGAACGAAACGCCAAGCACGCCCCACACGTCCCAGGTGATCTCCTCGAGTTGCACCGTCGGGCTCATCAGGTCCTGAAAGCTGTTGCGCAGCGACACCCCCGCGCCGAGCCAGAACGTGCCTAATGCAGAGACTAGCGACCAGAAGTAAATGGATTTACCGTACCCGTACTGGTGGTGCCGGTCGGGGGCAGTGGCGGCCGCGCGAATGCCGATGAGCAGCAGCGTTTGGTTTCCGGAGTCGACCAGGGAATGGATGCTCTCACTCAGCATGGCGGAGGAGCCGCTGTGAAGCCAGGCCAAGAATTTCGCGATGGTAATGACCACGTTTCCACCGAGGGCCAGTTTCACCACGTGCTCCGACTTTTCCTTCACCTGCTTGGATGTTGGGCGTTTCGTTGAGTCATGGGGGGGAGCTCCAGAGGGCTTGTCGAGGGGGCGGCGAGATTGAGGACCTCTGCCGGTGGAGGAGGACGAAGAGGGGGGATTCTGCATTTGTTGAGTGACGTGCGCGCCACAGGGTCTAAAGTCTTTTCTTCTCTTCCAATGTCTTCTTTCCAAAGCCCAAGCACTGATGTGGTATGCAGCATTGTAAGGTGTGTGCCATGGTCGTGTCAGAGGATGAGTTGGTAATTTCCCCCGAGCACAAACCCATACACCTAGCTGCTGCTTCTTCCATTCCAACAATCGTGCCTTCAGGCGTGAGTCGCAGTCGTCTTCTGACTGGCTGAGCCCGAAACGAAGCAAAGTAGTTCCCCCTGGACCTAGTCGCCGCCGCCCCGTTGCGGAGGCAGCTAGCAGCATCTCCCGGTGCGGAAGCCTGTGCTGCGTGTGCAAGAGACTATGTTAAGTGTACTGCCCATCATGATATTACATTCATTCCCGGACTGAGTTCAGGGGCTCCAAGGTAAATTGTGGTGGGTGACTTGAGGGGCCTCGCTCAAGCGGCGTGGGAGAATAAGACGTGCATGCCGCCACTTGAGTTAGCGAGAAAGGCGCTGGCTAATGACGTATTGCACGACCGGCCCATGCGACCTGATTTCGGGGGAAGTTTCAAACCTTTTCTGGGCACTGGTGCGCGTCTTGCCATCGTCTATTTCCACAGAAAGATCAGTATGCGTCTTTTTTTTAATGTGCAAGCAGTCCAGTGTCATATGATTACAGTTTACCCGGTCTTACATAAAAGCATTGCCAACCGTCACAGGAGAGGGGAGTGTCGAAGCCCGATTTGCCGGTAATCTTTTCGCGTTAGTAAACCGACACAGCCCCTTAGATTGATAACATCGATGGTAGGATCGCCTCACAGTATAACAGAGGACACTGGGTGCCATGCTGATGCACCTACCACGCTCAGGGGAGCGCGGCCTCTGCAGCGTAAAGCTTGGTTGCATTTGGCGACTGCCAGTTCCTCCGCCTCCGATACGACATCGTCTCCGTCCACAAATAATGATGTAATGCGTAAGCGACCTGGTCCCCTTACCAACATTCCGCTGCTGGACTCCGCAAGCCAAGCATCCTCGTCTGTATCCTCTCAGGCATCGCGCTTCCCTTTTATCTCGCCGATGGAGCCATTAGTTACCCTGGCTCGTTTCAGTCGATACATGAATAAAGTATACATCCCTCTAGATGATGAAGAGGAGTTGGAAGTGGTACGAATACTCTATACGGGAGAAGTAGGGGGGATGAATAGTTAATTCGTGGACCTCTGGGTTATAAGGATATGTGGTTGTGGATGGCTTAGGAGAAAGGATGACCAAGGGCGAGAGAGGACCGCTGGGTCGCGCCACCTTCGCCATTAATGGGCTCAATTCCTATTTTTCTAACTCAACCTCACAATGATAAGGGCGAGCATGGATTTCAATTACTCAACGGTAAAGGCAGTAACTTTGCCCTGCTAGGTACACCTGGAAGCAGCCTTCTTGGGGCGGGGGCTTATGGCCATGTGTACAAGGCAATCCACTTTCCAACCATGCGGCGCGTTGCCATCAAAAAGATCCCCAAAGATTTTGGGCGCACCAATGATTTCACTAACAGTTTTGCTAGAGAACTGCGGAATCTGTACAGCAACGTTAGAAAAATCACGGATGTCACAAAAAGTGCACGTACGGTACAAGAAAATGATGGAGGGCATTGCCCTTTTTTGCTGACATTATACGATGCATACGTGGAAAAGAACCCTACAAACTTATGTTTGGTAAGATTGCAGAGTTATTACGATGGGCGAGGCGTTAGTGGGGGTAGTGGTATGCAAAATGTTTGTCTTTAATTTGTCGCATGACCAGAAGAACGGTGCGGTAGGGGCAAGAGCGGCCCGTCTGCCATATGAGGATTGAATTTCCGTAAGGGCGACAACGAGAGAAAATAATAATTCCTGTTATTCTGTCACACTTATAATGCTCCACAGGTATTGGAGTACATGGAAGGAGGCTCTCTGGAGCAGATGATGCTCCAGAACCCAAGAGGTTGCCGCGACGAGGGCTTCTTGCGCGAGGTCTGCCACAACGTCTTAAAGGTGTGTGATTGTCCACGAGGCAAGAGCGGAAGGCAGTGGTATAGCATTTTGTATGACGCTGTGGAAATGGAAACCTAGAAATTCTTGCCCTCGCAACATGTACGGGTTGATGTTTCCTGTGCTGACTCGCTTCCCTTCCTACACCGTGTCCCTCTAACGCTCACACAGGGCCTTAACTACCTGCATAACCGCCAGTACCTGCACCAGGACGTGAAGCCCGGCAATATTCTCCTCACTCTCACCAACTTCGCCAAGCTGGCAGATTTTGGTTTGACTGTGGACGTAAATGCTGGGGCGGATGTTTTGGGCGAGAGTTATTGCGCGGCGGTGGCAGTGGGATCGGCTCGGTACTGGGCGCCGGAGCTATGGGGTCCGGAAAGTAAGTTGAAGTGGTTGAGAGTGCGCTCAAAGGCTGGCGATCAGACATGCGGAGGGGGGAAATATCGTTGAGTTTCGTTTCATCTGATCGACCTCACATCCGCAACCTGGCAGAGCGACGGGATCCTCGAGGTCGAGGCGACGTCTGGGGTCTTGGCTTGAGCATCCTGTCGCTCATTCACGGGACAGAGCCCCTTCAAAGCTGCAGAACGCGGTCGCAGGTGGAGATTGAAATGGGGGAGGCATGGAAGGAAGGTGAGTAAGGCACTGGCAGGATCGAGGTGTGCCAACCTTTACTTCCGAGACTACCTTGCCCTTTTTTTATGCGCCCCATGTTGCCGGGGATGCTTGCAGGGTATGTGGGCTTACCGACACCATCTCTCATTCGATTTTTTTTTGTCAGCTTTCATCAACCACCAGTCATGCCGCGTGGCCGCCGAAGCTCGCGGTATCTTCAGTTCAACTGCCCTCCAGGGGCTCTCTCCCCCTTTTCAAGACTTCCTTTCAAAGTGTCTACGAGATGTAGCTGACCGTCCTACGGTCGCGGACCTGCTGCAGCATCGCTTTATTAAAGAATACAACAAAAGTTTGTCTCGGCGACAACGAGAGCTGGACGAGGCAGTGCAAGCCCTCAGAACGCACATCCAAATACACAAGGGTAAGCAAGTAAACGGGGGGAGGATGGACATGCGAGTGATTTCCATCGGGAATCGATCGCTTTGTTCGCTCATCCGTTTGCCATGGTGAATACTTATCCGGATTCACATAGAGTGGAAAATCACGCCGAAGATGGTAGAACTACTGGCTGGCGAACTACGGATCCCGAGCAGCGATCTGCAGGAGTACTTAGAAGAGCACGTGGAACCAGGCCTAATGCGCACCCTGGGGACCTCGGCCGCATTATGTGTCGAAAAACTGGTTGATGAAGGAGAAAGAAACGCTGTGACGGGTGCGGGAGGAAACGAAAAGGAAACGAGAGTCGAGACGGAAGGAGGAGGGCTGGTGGAGGAAGGAAGGGAGGAGGATGAAATTGAGGACGAGGAGGAGAGTGAAACGTCAGGATCCAAATCTGGATCTTCAAGCAGTTTGCAACGAAACTTTTTGAGCCATTACGACGAACTGGACAGGCTTCGCACCGTGGTGATTCCCGCTTTGGAAGGCTCCGTACTGGCCTTACAGAAGCAGTTGCTTGCGAAAGATGAGGACTTGGCAGAGATGAAGCAAGAGAATGAGTTACTGCGACAGCAATTGATGCAGACGACGGCAGAATTTGCCACACCGCGAGGGTGTATCTAGTACGGGCGTGAAACACGACACGAGGAGAACTTCTCGGCATTCGTCGGGAGCGGCCTTTGGGGACACGGATGAAAATGCGGAAACGAACAAAACTCGAATGCGAGGATATGACGCCGCCTGCCCTTGGCAGGGAGGAGAATCGTCTATTTTTTTTTTATTAGGTTTGCATGCAAGCTCGTTGCCTCCCCACTTTATCCCCCCGCCCCCCCCGAGCCCTAGTCCAAACTCGAGTCGTCATGATGGTAGTACTCGCCCAGAAGTCGGTACAAGTAAAAGGTCTGGTGACCGCCAGTGTTGGTTATGTACAGGTCCACCAGTTCGGGAGGCACGTAGTCGTAGGCCGGATTCAAGAAATCTGCCTCCGGCAAGAGCTGGGTGTCGGCGTACTCGATCAGGGCGCTGGGGGACCTGAGGTCGTTGAAGGCGTCTTGGTCGTGCCGGTACACTGGGGAGAGTTTGAACAGCCCCGTCACGCACACCACGGGCACTGACAGCTCCTTGGCCGCCAACGCCGCCATGTGCCCCCCGCAGGGTGCGATCAGCCCCCCGTTCGCTATCAGTGCTCGGCATGGCAGGAGGACCTGATTCACCCGCGCCATGATTGCGTATACGGCACTGTCGCTTATGACGGTGGTCTCAATCCCCGCGGCCGCCAGGCTCTTGGCCATCTCCCGCCCTGCGATGTCCGGG
>Ga0209925_1000252_pt1 | contig 28930 bp, 22 predicted proteins | sample SalPonR2_A_D1_MG_FD_185702 | JGI IMG/M metagenome (GOLD analysis project Ga0209925, IMG submission 185702) | Salt pond soil microbial communities from South San Francisco under conditions of wetland restoration - Salt Pond MetaG R2_A_D1_MG... ... | reverse complement strand
GAAACGAAAGTGACGAGGAATCTTGATTGTTAAAGATTTCTCGCTACCGCTCGAAATGACAATGCGGACGCTTTTCAGAGTTACTTTCTGCAAAAATGGGGCGCCAGCGCAATAAATCGCTTTTTATGAAGCCATCAAATCTTCAAAAAATTGAAGCGCACAATTTAGGTAAATATTTTTGAATCGGTTTGATTTATTCGTACTTATTATGCTACAAGGGCTTGAATTTTTGACTCATACAGAAAAATGCCGTAAGGCCGATAACCATCGAGAGGGCGCCGACTTAAATCCAAACATTGGGTTGGTAGGCCAGGGCATCGAATGGCTTCAAAGAGGAGAGGGGCGGATGGATAAGGCGCAATATCAACAGGCGGCCCTTACTGTCTCGGCCCGTACCGGGAATCGGCCCGTACCGGGAATCGGATTGATATGAAGACCGTATCAGTTGGCGCAGCCACAGTTGTTTCGGCAATACTCTGTCTCACGCTAATCATACCCGCCGTATGTTTTTCCCAATCCGCGTCACTGGAAAAGACCTATTGGATGAACCAGCAGGTTTTAGACCTCATGGCTCAGGGCAAGTATCAGATAGCCATCCCTGTAGCCAGAGAAGCACTAAAAATCCGTAAAAACAGGCTGGGGCCCGATCATCTGAAAGTGGCCACCTCGCTCAACAACCTGGCCTCGCTTTATGAATCCATGGGCGCCTACGGCAAGGCAAAGCCTTTATACAAAAACGCCCTGGCGATAACAAAAGCCCGGTTGGGGCCCGGCCATCCGAAAGTAGCCACCAGCCTCAACAATCTGGCCTTGCTTTATCAGTCCATGGGTGCCTACGACAAGGCCGAGCCGCTTTATAGACAGGCATTGGCGATCGATAAAAAAGAGCCGGGGAAAAACTCCCTTAGTATGGCTACGCACCTCAACAACCTGGCCGGGCTTTATGAAGCAATGGGCGCCTATGGCAAGGCCGAGCCCATGTTTGAGGAGGCCCTGAAAATCCATAGGGCCGAACTGGGGCCCGGCCATCCGAAAGTGGCCACCAGCCTCAACAACCTGGCCGGGCTTTATGAATCCATGGGCGCCTACGGCAAAGCCGCGCCCATGTATAAAAAGGCCTTGAATATCCGTAAGAACAAACTGGATGCGAGCCATCCGGATGTGGCTGCCTCGCTCAACAACCTGGCCTCGCTTTATAAATCCATGGGCGCCTATGGCAAAGCTGAGCCCATGTTTAAGGAGGCCCTCAAAATCCATAGGATCAAACTGGGGGCAGAGCATCCGAAAGTGGCCACCAGCCTTAACAATCTGGCCTCGCTTTATGAATCAATGGGCGCCTACGCCAAGGCTGAGCCGCTTTATAGACAGGCATTGGCGATCGATAAAAAAAAGCTGGGGAAAAACTCCCTTAGTATGGCTACGCACCTCAACAACCTGGCCGGGCTTTATCAATCCATGGGCGCCTATGGCAAAGCTGAGCCCATGTTTAAGGAGGCCCTGAAAATCCATAGGATCAAATTGGGGGCAGAGCATCCGAAAGTGGCCACCAGCCTCAACAACCTGGCTTTGCTTTATAAATCCATGGGTGCCTACGGCAAAGCCGAGCCCATGTATAGGCAGGCGCTGGGTATCCGGAAAAAAAAGCTTGGTGCTGATCACCCGGATGTGGCCACCAGCCTCAACAACCTGGCCTCGCTTTATCACTGCATGGGGGAAAAAAGCCGGGCCGAAGAGCTGTATATGCGGGCTTTGCTGTTATATAGGGATACGCTTGGGGTCGAACACCCCGCTGTGTATTCCAGCTTTAACAGTCTGAGCTTCCTCTATTTGTCAGACGGTCGGGTGGCTAAGGCATTTGAAAATTTCAAGGAATTAAACAGCCATGCGGGACTGGCTGTATGCTGCCTGAAAAAAAGGAACTACAAAAAGGCGCTGGCATATTTTGAAAAAGCAGAGGCCAATCGTAAAGGGGTGCTGTGTCAAAGATTCAAAGCCGCATATGGCCATCCGGACCGCTACGGTTATGGGCTAACTGAAGGGGATCTTCAGAAATATGCCGAATTCCAGGCGATTCTTGAAAAGCCCGTGGATCTAAAGGTCAGGGATAATATCGGGCTGGCCCTTGCCCATGAAGGCTTAAAAAATTACGACAAGTCCCGGTATCACTTCAAACAGGCCATAGCCCGCATCGAAGCCCAGTGGGCGGAACTGCCCCTTTCGGCAAGAAAAACGTTCCTTGCAGGTGGGGTGGGCGCGGGTTTTACCCGTTTAGATGCCTATGAAGGCATGGTGCGGCTTATTGTCAGGCAGCAGCCCGAAGATGCCGCTAAACAGGCGCTAGGTTATGCCGAGCAGGTCAAGTCACGGACGCTGCTTGAACTGCTGGCTGAAAAGGGCGGGGAAGGGCTGGCCGAATCGGATCAAGGGGTCTATAGGCAGGATCAAGCGTATCAGCAACGCATTAAATCGCTTAAAGAACAGATTCAGGCCATCCGCAAATACGGGCCGGAGGCCGGTATCAGGCGCATCAATGACCTGGAAAATGAGTTGGCGCAGACCCTTCAAAAATACGAGCGATTCATTACGGAGGTTAAGCTTCAGAACCGCGAACTCGCTTCTTTATTGACCGTTGAAACCGCATCGGTTGAAGAAATTCAGGACCGCTTAAATCCCGATACCACAATCCTGGAATACCTCGTTGCAAGGGATCAGACCTATGCTTGGGTGATCACCAGCGACGATGTTCGGATGCATGCCTTTTTTCCTGGCAGAAAAGTGGTACGGCAGCTGGTGAATGACATGCTTTTGCCCAATATCTCAAATCATCCCCGGCGCCCAGCCCCGAAAATCATCCTGCCGGTCGGGGCGGAGGCTATAGAGCCGGCTTCGGCATCCCAGCGGGAGAAAAATCGTGAGAATTTCCTGGACATATCCCAAAAACTGTATACCCTTCTTTTTACACCGGTATGCAGGGATATTCATACCCGGCGGCTGGTGATTATACCCCATGGCGTCTTGCACAAGCTGCCCTTTGCCGCGTTAGCCAATGGTAACCAATACTTGATTGACAAATACGCGTTGTCTGTTTTGCCGTCCGCTTCGGTCTTGGCGTATCTTTCAAAAAAACGAAATGAAAATAAAGGCCGGCTGGTCGGATTTGCCAACCCGACGACGCCCTATGTCCCATTGGCCCATGCAGAAACCGAAGTCAAACATATCGCCGGTCTGTTTGCTCGAAAGGAAACCTATTTTCAGGCCAATGCCACAGAGGCACGGGCCAAATCCCGCTCAGCTGCGCCGGATGTTCTTCATTTTGCCTGTCATGGCGAATTTAACGATCATCAGCCCATGCAGTCCGCCCTGATTTTAGCCCCGGATGTCTTAAATGACGGCAACCTCCAGGTGCACGAGCTGTTCGGTTTAAACCTGAAAAACGCCAACCTGGTGGTGCTTAGCGCCTGCAATACGGGATTGTCCAAAATATCCGGCGGCGATGATCTCATAGGATTAGCCAGGGGGTTTATCTATGCCGGCACGCCTTCACTAATGGCGACCCTTTGGAGCGTCGAGGACCGATCCACCGCCCACTTGATGGCGGCGTTTTATAAAAACTGGCACCAAAAGCATATCCAAAAATCAGAAGCGCTCCGCCAGGCCCAGCTTGATCTTAAATCAAAGCCCGAATACCGGCACCCCTTCTACTGGGCCCCTTTTGTTATGATCGGGGACTGGAGATAATGGCTACTGCCCGGACCCCCTATATCCCTCTTTCTTCTACCCATAGGGCTCTTAAAACAGCCCAAACGCCGGCTTATTTTATTTCATTGCCGCCGATGAATAGCTAGCGCGTGCATCTTTAGCCACTCCACAGCCATGTAAACCACCGGCACGTAGCCAAGGGTAAGGCACGTGGAGACGATTAGTCCCGAAATTGCGACCACCGCAAGCGGGGAGAGGCGTTCAAGCCCCACGGCAAGCTCCAGGGCAATGGGAAGCATCCCGGCAATGGTGCTCATTGCCGTCATAAGAATAGGCCTTGTGCGACGGATGATGGCTTTTTTGACCGCCTCGCCCAAGTTTGTCCCCCTTCCGCGTTCGGCTTCAATAAGATCTATCAGGAGTATGGAGTTGTTGACCACTATTCCTGATAGAAGCACCATCCCCATGGCAGCGGGCATACAGAAATGGCGCCCTGTTAGAAGCATTCCCCATGGCACGCCTATAAATGCAAGCGGTATGGCAGACATGATGATAAATGGCTGGGCAAAGGAGCGAAAAGTGACAGTAAGCGAAAAATAGAGCAGAAGGAGGGCAATCGCGAGTGAACGCCCCAGTCTGCCGAAGCTTTTTTTCATTTGCGCGATTTCGCCTTCCTGCGAGATGCTGTAGCCCGAAGGCAGTTCCAGTTCCGCAACAGCCTTGTTGACCTGCGCCTGAATATGGGTGATGGCCGTGGTAGAACGGTAGCCGAGGACATCTACGGTCGGCTGAAGGTTTTCCTTGGTGATTTTCGTCTGCTGCCAGGTTTTCGTTATGGATGCGACCTCCTTTAGCGGCACGGGGCCTTTTGGGGCGGGGATCTGAAGCGTCTCAAGTCTGTCAAGGCGTTTCATCCTTTCCTGATCGAAACGCAGTCGTATGGTGTAGCCATCCTGCCCGCGGACCCGGAACCTGGAAGCGGCAATGCCGCTTGTCGCCGCCTCAAGGGTGCGGGATACGTCGGATACCGTTATGCCGTGGTGGTATAGGCGGCTTTCATCGAGGCGGATCAGGACCTCCCGCTTATTCCAGTCCCAGGTTCGCGAAATAGAGGTCAGCCCGCGCACCCTATGGAGCCGCTCTTTCACTTGCTCGGCCAGCCGGTCCAGAATCCGGGGATCGGGTCCTGATATCATAACATCGACAGGCGCTGCGATACCTGAAAGCGGGGTAGCGCCGTAGTCATATACGTCAACGGATTTAAGCGCCGGTATATCAGAGAATTTTTCCCGTAGGGAAGCCTCGATATCCCATATGGAAACCGGTCGTTCAAAGCGGTTTTTAAAATGTGCCGTAATCATCCCCTCCTGCGCCGTACGCTCCGCTCCGAAACTGATGACGCTTGCCTCCGATCCCACCGCGGTTGACATCCTGATAAAGCCGGGCGTGCTCCTGATTTTTTCCTCCATCCGGTTCGTTACGGCCTCGGTTTTCCCGAGCTTCGTGTTGGGCCATGTTTCAAAGCTTATCTTGACGATGCCGGTGTCCATGGGGGGCATAAGGTCTCTTCCGGCAAGGGGCATCTGCCTGAGGCTTACTATCAAAACGACAATGATAATCGGAAAAATCAGGAGGCCCCATTTTGAAGCCCCCGCCCGGAATGCGCCGGTAAAAAGCTTCTGCAAAGGAAAAAGCCAGGTATCCCTGATTGCCTCCACCCAAGCTTCCACCCGATTGATGCGCCTTGACTTGATCAGCCACCGGGCAAGCAGGGGAATAATGGTTATGGAGACGATATAGGAGGAGAGGAGGGCAATGGATAGAACGACGGTCAGCGGCCGCAGGATTTTCTGTGAGTACCCGCCCACGAACATTATGGGGATCAGAACCGAAATCGTGGTGACCGTTCCGGCAAAGTCTGCAAGAAAGATTTCATTGGTGCCCTCCGCCGCTGCCTGAAAGGGACTCTTTTCTCCATCCCGGCCGTGGCGGTCGATGTTCTCAATGACAACAATGGCATCATCTACCAAGAGTCCGACGGCCAAAATAATGGCGGTCAGGGTGACGATGTTTAGCTCGTAGTTTAAAAGCCTCATGCCGGCAAAAGTGAGCAGGAACGTAAAGGGGATGGAAACGGCGGCCAGCAGGGTCATTCGCATGCGGGCGAGCATCAAAAATATCACGGCCACGGTCAGGATCACGGCATCACGGAGGGATGTGACAAGGTTCGACACCGAGGTTTCGATGATCTCGCCCTGAGTGTCTGAAACGCTGAATCGAAGGTCGGGAAAGGCGGCCCGGATATGCGGCAGGGCCGCTTCCAGCGCAGTAAGCGTCTCTGTTACATGGCCGCCCTCGGCCCGCAGAATATTCAATCCAATGGCGGGGCGGCCGTTTCCGTGGTAGAATGAGCGGCGCTCCTCACGCGTTGTCTTAACCTCTGCTATATCTCCCAGATAGACGGGATTGCCGTTTCTCTGATCTATGACAATGCCTTCAAGCTTGTGTCTCAGATCCCGTTCGCCTTCTATCTTGACCAAGAGCTCGTCTTTTTCCCTGTACATCCAGCCGGTGGGGATGTTCTGATTCTGGGCGGATATTGCGGCGGCGACCCGGGCTGCAGATAGGTTTAGCTCCGCCAGGCGGTCTGCATCAACCTTGAGCCGGATTTCCGGATGGTATCCACCGAATACTTCGACGTCCGAAATGCCGGATACCCTGAGAAAAGCCTCCTTTATTTCATTATCGCAGAGCTGGCGCACTTTGGCCAGGGAAAGCCCCGAGTCCTGGGCCGGGGATACGGCGAGAGTCTTCACCGGCTGGGTGGCATCGCTTACCCTGAACAGCCGGGGCGGCTGCATGGCTGGGGGGAGCTCGGGCATAATTCTGTTTAGGGCGGCGTCAACGTCGGTAACAGCCGCATTCATGCCTTTTTCATAGGAAAATTCGACCTTTACAGCCGCGGTTTCATCCCGGACAGTGGCACGTACCGTGCGGGTCTGGTTGATGCTTGCAAGCTCGCGCTCTACCTGCCGGGTGATTTCGTCTGACATATCCTCGGCGGAGGCGCCCGGCCAGACCAGAAGCACCGCCACCTGGGGGTAGTTGGCATCCGGGAAAAGGTTTAAAGGCAGCCCCCTGAAGCTTACAAAACCGAAGGCCACTCCCAGCAGCAGGATAGCCGTAATTCCGTGGGGGCGCTTCAGGTAGCGGCCGGCCCAATTCATGAATCCTCCGATACGGGGGGAGGCGAAGATGACACCGGGTTTACCGGCGCGCCGTCTGAAAGCTGCAGCAGCATGGCCTCCTTTCCCGAAACCAGGAGGTCCTTTTCGGCAATATCGCCTTGAACGACTGCCCTGCCGCCGGATTTGCCAAGAAGCCTAACCGGCACGGCCCTGACCGTCATTTTGTCTTCGTCTATGACAAATACCCGGCATTTATCCTCCTGCTCCAGCAGGCAGTCGAGGGCAATGATAAGGCCTTTTGCCCGGTTTAGGATGAGATCGACGCCAAGGGCCGATCCGGTCGGAAGGCCAAAGGGCTTTTCCTCGCTTCGGATCTCCACCACTGCGAGGGCGCCGGGGCTTAGGGCCGGATGCACCCGGTCTATGGCCGCCCGCTTTTCCTGGCCCTGAAAACTGAGCCGCGCCGAACTGCCGGGGTTAAGCCGCTCGGCGGTTGCCTGTGGGACTCTTGTCAGTATCTTATAACCGGTATCCGGGTTTTCCAGTCGCAGCACGGGCACCCCCGGCGAAACCAGATCGCCCGGGTCCTTCATGCGGTCTGTAATGATACCGTCAAAAGGGGCGTTGAGCCTTGTATAGGCATATGTTTTTTTTTGGCTGCGAGTTCCTCTCTGAGCCGCTTAACCCGGGCTCGATCAAGCACGTACTGGCGTCTTGCCTGGTCCAGCTCCTCCTCAGGGGCATGTCCCTTCTCAACAAGGACCTGTCGCCTATCAAGAATTTTTTCTGACATGGCAAGCGCCTCTTCTGCGCCTTTAAGTTCTGCGGCGACCGCCTTTTTCTCGCGTTTTGGAATCTGAGGGTCCACAAGCGCCACGGTATCGCCCTTCCGCACCGTATCGCCCACATCCCCGGCTACGGAATAAAGGTGCCCCGTCGCCCGGGCGGAAAGATTGGCAAAGACCAAAGGCTCTATGGTGCCAATATAGTGTTCCGTAACCGGGAGCCTTCCCTGCACGGGCGAGGCCGTATGTACGGCTGTAGGCCGGCTTGCAGGCTTGGCTTTCTGGGATAGCTCTGCCTTCTTATGCATCACCAGGACGGCGGCGCCTATGGCCAAGACCAGCACCAGGCCGATAGGCAGTAAGATTTTTCCCAGACGCTTTATTGCACCTTCTGTCATCTGTGAGGCAATCCTTTCATGCCGGTACGGTCAGTACCGGAATATCCACGCAGCGAAGCACCCGTTCGGCCACGCTGCCGAAATCAAAGTGGTTTTCCCTGCCCCGGTTTGCCATAACCACTAGGTCCGGATCTTCTTTGTGGATGAGGTCCAGAATTTTCTGAGCCGGATTGCCAATGTCAATATGGCGGATGTAGAGAGGGCAAGCGTTTAGGTACTTTTCGCAAAGTTCGTCCAAGCGTTTCTCGGCGGTTTCCCGTTCCCACTGGTGCATGCGTTCAAAGTCTTCCTGCGGGCTGGTGTCCCCGTAGGCGGCGCCGAACGCTACGTATTCTTTCAAAACATAGAGAATATGTATTTCTGCCTGGTACTTCTGGGCCAGCGAGGTTACATAGGGCAGCGCGCGGGCTGCGTTTTCCGATAAATCCGTTGGCCAGATGATCTTTTCAATTTTCATGACGCACCTCTTCCTTTTGTTGTTAAATTACGTGCCAACCAACCGAGAGTCTTTGACTTGAATCAATGCAGACGCGCTATTCTTTGATGGCATGTTGTATTCATATAACCCGTGGATGGTCAACTTTTTTTGACGTAGGTCAAGGCAGGCGGAATATTTGTATGAGAAAAGGGTTGATATCTTCAAGTTTATTAAAACCTAAATTGAAACGCTCAATTTAGGTAAAACAAAAATGACCGCATACAGAGGCATAATTTTATGACGATTCCAGGTAATTTTTTGACAACGGCCATGGCAGTGATGCCGCATACAGACGCCGAACGGGCCATTGAAGTGGCGCTCTCCATGGATATCCCGTACTGGCCCCAGCTGCCCCGGCTTTCCTATTATGAGGACATGTATGTACAGGCAGCCGAGCATTTTCCGGGTATCGTCCTGGATGCAGAGAATAGAAAACTCTCTTTTTCAACGGATAAATTCATGAACGAGCTGGAGTCTGCGATGGCGGGATTTGACGACCCGGCGCGCTTTGATGTGAGCCGTGAGTATTCAGCGGTTTATCACCGTTTCCTTGATATGCCGCTTTTTGACCGGCCGGCTATCCGTGGTCAGCTTGAAGGGCCGATAAGCTTTGGTTTTAACATCAATGATGAAAACGACCGGCCGATTCTGTTCAACGAGACCGTGCGGCCTTTTTTGCTGGAATTTATGGCACGCCGTGTCAATGTCCAGCTCGAGCGCCTGAAACAAAAAAACGCAAATGCCTTCATGTTTGTTGATGAACCGGGGCTTCAGTTTGTGTTCTCAGCCCTGTCCGGATACGGCGATATCCAGGCTAAGGAAGACATGGAGGCCTTTTTTTCGATGATCGATCGTCCCCGCGGGGTTCACCTATGCGGCAACCCGGACTGGGATTTCCTGTTGAATTTAGACATTGATATCCTGTCCATGGATGTCCATACCAACCGGGACGTTTTTGCCGCATACGGTCAATCAATAAAGCGTTTCCTGGAAAGGGGCGGCGTACTGACCTGGGGCATTGTGCCGACAAATATCGAGCCCTTTGAAAAAGAATCCCTGCAAACCCTGAGGGGTCAGCTTGAAGATGTGTGGGAGGGCCTTTTTTCAAAAGGAATAGACAGGGATCTGCTGATCTCGAAAAGTCAAATCTCTCCGGCTACCTGCTGTCTTGTCAACCCGGATTTTGAAAAAACAGTTGAAAAGGGTTTCCAGGTGGTCAAGCGGCTTTCTGAAGCCCTCAGGATCGACTATGGACTGGTGATGGCGGATGAAGTCCAGATGGGGCGGCCATGAAGCGGTTGCCTTCTAAGTAACTTGAAAATATATATTAATATTCCAGAAGCTTAGCTTTCTGTCATTCCGAGGAGCGAAAGCGACGAGGAATCTTGTTTGTTAAAGATTTCTCGCTGCCGCTCGAAATGGCAAACTTGAAAATCTCGTAAAAAGTCTATTTTAGATGGCAAAGAAAAAAGTTCAAGATCAAGGCGACGCAAATTTCGAGGAATGCAGCGTACATAGGAGTACGTGAAATTCCGAGAAATGCAGCGCAACGCAGATATTGGACTTTTTACGAAGCCATCAAACTTGAAAATCTCGTAAAAAATCGATTTTAGGATGGCAAAGCAAAAAGTTCAAGATCAAGGCGCGCAAAATCCCGAGGAATGCAGCGTACTTAGCTGTACGTGAAATTCCGAGGGATGCAGCGCAACACAGATATTGGACTTTTTACGAAGCCATCAAACTTGAAAATCGCTCAATTTAGGTCTTAAACTCGGTCCCGGGCCTCGACCCGGGGGGGTACTCCTAAGTAATTTCAGGGTGAAAGGGGAAAGGATAGGCTTAGCTTTCTGTTGCCTGTTAAAATCTTTTCTGATACTTTATCAAATTCGCGTACGATGGAGAAATACTCAAAAAATTAAAAGGGTTACCGGCAAACAATGAAGAAAAGATATGTCTATGTGCCGTTGGGTATTATTAGAAAACGGCCCCTTCATTATACGGTGTGGGACGATAATGAGGGGTTTACCCTAGGGTTTCCCTATACAGCGTTTCTGGTCGCAAAATATGATGGGCTGTCCGAAGAATGGTCTATCCATGATTAGCCAAAAAGATGCCGGCAGGCCGGTAGGACCCATCCAGGCAAAGGCGCTGTTCGGTGTATTTACCCACACGGCTGTCCATAAGCGCCGCCCCCGTTGTGCTGCCGGAGACCACGCCTGCATCCATCCCCAGGCCCGGCGGCGTAAAGGATTTAAATGCCTATATGGCTGCAAAAGAGGCGTAGACGCATTTTTCTACCGGCCTCTCATTCTGCGCAATCGTGCCAACCTTGGACTCCGATGCCCGCAGGGATAAAAATGATTTCTTTGGATGAAAACCCAAGCATGCGGTTAAAGGCCAACATGAGAAGCGGTAATGTTGATGAAAGGGAAATTTACAAGACTTAGTCCAGCAAATTTTTCTGAAAATATGGACATGCCACGGGGTTGGTTTGCCATATCCCATCTGTGGATGACAAATAAAAGGCAACGAAAGTTGAACCATGGCAAGTGGTTCAAAATAAAAAGCAGCAAGGGGCAGGTCTATAGAATATTACGATTTTCGGTGGATTTGGCGGGCGATTTAAACGAGGGAAAGGGCCAAATTGTCGTTGATTGGCAGGGTTGGCTTCAATTGTGGGATTATGCTGAGGATGTATCCGGTGAAATCGATTTAACCATAAGTAAAATAGGTTGGTGGCAGTATCCGAGAGTTTTCATTGCCCATCCGGACCCTACCTATAGATTAGCCGCTGAACTTCGGCTACTGTCAGTGCTGCTTGGAATTATGTCGGTGATTCTGGCTTTATTGGCAATTTAAAAAATAGGCTTTGCCTTATCCATCAAAGGGGTTGAACGGAGCCGGGTCAGGCCCCATGCCCTTATTTGAATCAGACAAAAAAACCGGATAATTCTTTCACCCGGTTTTTTCATTTTTGGCTACATAGGGGTTATATAATGATTCCAGTAATTAAATTGCTTCCAATTTAGGTTCCAGTTATTTTCCGTTAGACAGATCTATAATCAATATATTGTGGCCGCTGGCAATAAGGGATGAGGTACGTATAATGTTTGGTAATACGAATGAGTTAATACCCGAAAAAGTCGGCCACATATTTGAGAGCGGTAAAGGTAATAATGCCTGTCAGCATCCACTTAATCTTTGCGGCTGGAACATATTTTTGGCAACGGGCGCCCAGGTACATGCCCGCCATTCCGCCCAGCCCGAACAAAAGACCCAGTATCCAGTCCGGTGCCACGGACATGGCTGGATAAAACGGGGCAATGGTTTGGTAAAAAAGAACTCCGGCCACAGACGTGACAAAGGTGCCCATAAGGGCGGCTCCGGCCACGGTATAGACCGGCAGGCCGAAAAAGGTTACGAAGAACGGGGCGATGATGGAGCCGCCGCCGATACCGTAGATGCCACCCACAATGCCCACCACAAAGCTGAGGCTGAAAATACCCCAAAAGGAGACATCAAAGGATTCGTCATAAAAAGTATACCCCAGCCGTTTCAGGTCAAAGTAGTCCACTCTGACCGGCTTCAAGGCCATTTCCTTTCCGTCAGCCTTTGATTGGTGGCGCCGGATCATCTCGTGAAATCGTCTTTCGCTTTCAGCTTTGCTGCTTTGGCCATGATTCTTACCCACCAACTCCCGTCCCATTTTTGCCCCGATATATAATAGGACGCACGCAGCAAAAAGCTTGAAGTGCTGCGGATCCGGTAACCAGGCTACGCGTACGATAGCGCCGATCAGGACTCCGGGCAGCGTGCCGATGATTACGATCCAGGTCAGTGGCCAGACCATCCGGCCTTCTCTGAAGTAGCGATAAACGCCGCTGGGAATGGCTACAACGTTGAAAAGTTGATTTGTGGCACTCACGGAAGGGTGGGTGTATCCCAGAAACGTCATCTGGAATGGCAAAAGGAGAAATGCTCCTGAAACGCCGCCCATAGAAGTAAAAAATGAAACTATAAAGGCAACAATAAAGGGGATAGCCGGATTTACCTCTACCCCAGAGATTGGAAACTGCATGCTGGGCTCCTTTTTAATGCCCCCTTTTTTTTTCAGGTTCTAGAAAAAATAAGCAATTATGGAGCCAGCGTCAAAAACTTTCTATGTGAAATGTAATCGACTGAAGTTTCGCAGTTAAAAGTTAACGCAAAGCAGATGAATAGTTTGGTTTATGGAAAGCGGTGGATCGGTCTTGTTATTAAAAGAACAAGCGGCAATTACTGAAAACAGGAGAACTGCAACAAATATGTTTCGGTACATGTTTAAAACAGGTCTTTTTGGAGGTTGATAAATTATTGAAATGCTACAGCGTTAAATATTAAATTTCAAGAGACATGCAAAAATGAGTTTCCAACCAATTGAGGTTTTAGCGGAGATGAATAAGCCATGACCGACTTTCTATCAGAAATAGCAGCTTATAATATCCGGGAAGCCAGACCAGGGCCATCAAAATGTACGCTCCTGGTAATCGATATGCAGCAATATTTCCAGTCCATTGCATCCCCAATCCTCGGAAACGTCACGTCAATTATCGACGCCTGCCGGTCGCGTGACATGCGGATTATTTTTACCCGCCACGGCCATGAGGATATTTCAAAAGACGGCGGAATGCTCGATCAATGGTGGGGCGATTACATTCAATATGGTTCAAAGGACTGGGAGTTGATAAAAACGCTCCAACCGCTGGACAATGATGCGATTCTTGATAAGAAAAGATACAACGCATTTCACGGCACCAGCCTTGATGAAAGCCTGAAATCAAATGGGATAGAAGAGGTGGTTATTACCGGGGTTTTAACCAACTGCTGCTGTGAGACCACCGCCAGGGATGCGTTTGTTCGGGATTACCGGGTGTTTTTTGTCAGCGACGCTACAGCTACAGTAAATGACGAGCTGCATCTGGCCACTTTGAAGAACCTGGCGTTCGGGTTTGCCCATGTGATGAGTACAGAGCAGATATTGGAGGGGTTGGAGGTATAAATCCTCTCGCCTGAAAGTTTATCTGTGCGCGTATATTCTTACTTTGGTTCCGATTTTTGCTACGGCCCACAGCTCCTCAATTCTATGTTTTTGCAACCTATTTACCGACGCGCTCCCGGAGTTCTTTTCCGCATTTAAAAAAAGGAAGTCTTTTGGGTTTTACCTCGACTAACTCTTCTATTTTTGGGTTTCGGCCCGTATAGCCTTGATAGTCCTTAACAAAAAAGCTGAACAGGCCTCTGATTTCGACCCGGTCGATATGAGCCGGATTTGAACCCCACGTACCTGGATATGGCCAATCACTAGGACACCGCTGTTATCCCCGCCGGGGTCCGGGCACCCAAAGATAAAGCCAAGGCCGAGGTCGGCGTCCAGATTGTGGAGCGCTGGATTTTGGCGAGGCTTCGCAACCGGACATTTTTCAGTATCCCCGAGTTAAACCGGGTGATTGCTGATCTCTTGGTTGAGTTAAACAACAAGCCCTTCCAGAAACTGCCGGGGACCCGAAAAAGCGTGTTTGAGTCCATGGACAAGCCGGTTTTAAAACCGCTGCCGGCGCCCCGCTATCAGTTTGCCCAATGGAAAAAAGCCCCGGTCCATATTGATTATCATGTGGAAGTCGATGGGCATTATTACAGTGTGCCTTACCAGCTTATGAAGAAGCAGCTCGACATCCGGATAACCGCCAATACCGTGGAATGCTTTTATAAAGGCAAACGGGTGGCTATCCATGCCTCAAAAGTGGCCGACATCATCCGGAATGAGTGGCCGACTTCGCCGGAATACGCACACTTGGATTTCGACAGGGTGGTCGTTGAGGTCTGCATCGATTGCCAGGTTCGGTCGTAGGTGTTGCTGACTGTGTTCGTGGTTTCACCTTCAAAGCCCTTTAAGCTGACTTTTGCCGAACCCGAGACCGAACGCGACGTGTGAAGTTGCTGGGTGGTGGACTTGGATTCCTCGGTTTCCTCTTCATCTGACGTGCATACATACAGCGTGGACTCGTTCGAGGCGGTGGAGAAAGTACCCGGTTGATCTATCAGCTTGCTGTCGATTTCTTCGATCTGCTCCTCATGCCAGGGATAGGATAGAATATTGCCGTTTTGGTGTACCGGCTGATACCAGTCCACATTCCGGCCGCTAACTTTGTAGTTTTCAAAGCCGTTTGGCCGGGAGACTTGGTAATACAGCGGTCCGCTCTCGCCGTTATCGGTTTCCGCCGTATGTCCCAGCACGGGATATCGGTATATATCGATCCGGCGGGCCTTTTTATCAACATAGTCATTGCCGTAAACCATGATCTCAGGGTCGATATCTCCGTCCTTGACGTCAAAGTTGCCCACCAGAAGGTCCAGGGAAAGCGGCCAATGCTTGATGGGAATGGGCCAGAAAAAGCCGGCCAATTTTGTATCCGCGGAACGGTTTTTCTTCACATGGCCGCTGTCAGTGCGGTCAAAATCTAAGATGCGGAGAAGGCTATAATACCTGTCAAGATTTTTATCTTGGGCTTATGATCTTGACAAATGGACGATTTCATCCCATCTATCCCGGTCGATGTCACTGACTGCCAGGCGGGAATGGGTTATGTAGAGATATTGCACCACGAAAAGGGAGGGTGTAGACGTCTCTCCAGGCGAGGCAATGGCTATATCCAAATATTTGACAAGCTCGTAAAAAGCGATTTATTGCGCTGGCGCACCATTTTTGCAGAAAATAACTCTGAAAAGCGTCCGCATTGTCATTTCGAGCGGTAGCGAGAAATCTTTAACAATCAAGATTCCTCGTCACTTTCGTTTCTCGGAATGACAGCAGCGGAAGCTTCTAAGATAATATTAAATATTGTCGAGTTCCTTGGAAGTCGATTTTAAGATGGCAAAGAAAAAAGTTCAAGATCAAGGCGCGCAAATTCCGAGGAATGCAGCGCAACACAGATATTGGACTTTTTACGAAGCCATCAATATTTGAAATTAAAATCGATATAATGCTTAGATAGAGTCCTGCATGAATGTCTTTCATCATGAATCCACCTATCCGCGTCGTCTTCCTTGTTGTAAATCGAATAACGTCCACAGGTCGAATCGTCCCCCCTACATAGAGCTGCAACTCAGTGGTTTCCTCCACAAGCGCCGCCTGGATAACGGTATCTTTTCTTTTGTCAAAAAAATTCCCGGCAGTTGCCACACAGGAATTAATGTCCCAGTAATCCCACGCCCCGGCCCGACTGATATCCAATTCATCGTCGCCAAGTACGGTATGGATCTCGCCCGGCTTGACCCCGAAAGGGTCTTTTTCCGGATCAAATAACAGGTCGTCCGGGTTTTGCGCGTGCAGCAGCAAAGGCGTGAAAATCAATACACCAACGATCAAAGCAAAAATGGTTATTCAGACTGCTCCGAATTTTGTTTTCTACTTGAAATTTTTTGGTACTATAAACTATTACTATTACGCTTAACATGACTATTGGTGAATAAAGATCAGTTCTTAACTAATATTTTCGGCTTATTGGCGAAGAATCTAGAAAGGGACCGGCAGCTATACTTATTGAACCTCACATACCATATGTTGGGGCGACCCTTCAGAGGGATAGAGCCCCGGATTACTGTCTTTTCTGTTTGACTGTATGTAACGGCGCAAGTGCCCGCCTTACTGAAGCTTGATAGCCGCATGGGGCAACAGAAAAGAAAAAAATTGCTCTTGTATCGTGTAGCAGGGCTGTCGTCTCACAATCCTTTTCTAAGAAGACAGGTAAACCTCATGAATTTGTAACCCGAAAAAATTTGACACCTTTTAAATGGCTCTGCTATTTTTTAACTTCTGGCTCACCTTTTTAATCTGTAAATATCTGCCAAAGCAAATCAAGAAGGAGGTCCCAAATGCATAAATATATTACAATTTTTATGATCGCCATAAGTTTAATCATCGTATCTACCGCTGCAAATGCCTTTGACTACAAAAACTGGATTCCCCTACTACCTGAAAGTATCGGCGGGATAGAGAAACATGGCGACCCCTCAGGCATGAACATGGAAAAAAGCGGGCAGTCCTGGTCCTTGCTCAGACAGAAATATTCCGATGCAGAGGGGAATAATATCCGCCTTTCCATTGTCACCGGTTCAAACGCCCCGGGAATCAGAAAATTTGAAACCATGCAGCAATTCAACATGGAAACCCCTGAGAAAAATATAAAAACGCTGGACATTGCAGGGCACAAAGCGGTTCTGGAGCTAAACAAGAAGGGGGGGGAAAGCAATCTGCTGATTTTGGCTCAGGAAAAAACATTAGTCGTCATTGATACAGCATCCTTTGACAATGAAGCCGATATTATTTCTCTGGCAGAGAATGTTCCGCTTTCCAAAATTGCAGATTCGGTCAACTAAAAACCCCCGAACGATTAATTTTAGCGATGAGGAAGTCTATCATGTTTAAAAAAAATGTTTTGTTTTTTGCTGCATTAATTTTCCTTTTTACCCTTGCTGTTTCCTCCGTTGCTCTGGCCGAAAAAGATGTGGAAGGAAGTCAAGATCATCCGATGATTTCCCGGTATGAAGGTTCTTACATTCGTGGGTATGAACATTATGATTACGACCGTTTGACCTTTTATACAGGAGAGGAAGATGGCGAGCTCCAAAAGCTTGTGCCGGAAGGGGAAGTCATCCGAATCCTTTATTTCTTACCTCCTGAAGGTTTATCTGTATTGCAGATACGGCGAAACTATCAGCGGGCCCTGAAGGATGCCGGATTTGAAATGGTGTATGAATGTTATGGGGGTATTGATGAGATCCCATACGATATTTATGGGGATTTTGACAATATTGAAGGGGATCATAGCAAAAATGTTCTTAGCGGAAAAGATAAAAGCTACTTTTTGGCCCGACTTCCGCAAGAAGACGGAGATGTTTATGTTTCTGCCCATACCTGGATTAGTGACTACGCCGATGCTGACTGGCAGCCTGTCACTGCTCTTCAGATTCTTGAAGAAAATCCGATGGAGACCGGCAAGATCCAGGTTGATATAAATGCCGAGACAATGGCAAAAGGTATTGAGGAAACGGGCAGTGTTCGCATTTACGGCATCCACTTCGATACGGACAAAGCCACGATCAAGGAAGAATCCGAATCCACGCTGGCTGAAATAGCCGCGCTTTTGGAGGGAAAATCGGATCTCCGCCTTGGCGTTGTCGGCCATACCGATGCTGTCGGAAGTATTGAATACAATATGGAGCTGTCCCGGCAGCGTGCAGAGGCTGTCGTGGAATTTCTGGCATCCAAACACGGAATCTCAAAAGACAGGCTTGATCCTCGTGGAATAGGCCCATGGGCACCCGTTGCCAGTAACGAAGACGAAGATGGCCGGGCACGTAACCGGCGGGTTGAATTGGTCAAAATGTTAGAGCAATAAAAGCGAGGTTCCGGCAATACGATTCGGTTGCCATTCAGAGTCCTTGCAAAGGGGGTTGAGGCATTGGTCATATGAATATCAACATTGAAAAAATGTCTGCACAGGCTATCTAAAGGGGATTAAAAAAATGAAAAAAAATAATACAGTCCTGGGAATTGATCAAAATATCGAGGCGTTGTTGTGCTATGTGCTTGGATGGATCACAGGAATCGTTTTTTTGCTGTTGGAGAAAGAAAACCTGTTTGTAAGATTTCACGCAATGCAGTCCCTGGTGGTCTTTCTTGCCCTGTTTGTCCTTAGCCTTGTTTTGGGGGCGATTCCGGTTCTCGGGCTGCTGACGCCCATAATATTCCTGCTGACGATAGTCCTCTGGATTATTATGATGATCAAGTCATTTCAGGGGGAAATGTATAAACTTCCCTGGGCCGGGGACTTTGCCGAGAAGCAGGTTTTTCAGAAAAGCGAGTAAGGAACATTTATGAGCCTCGCCTGCAAGAAATTAAAAAAACTGCAAAGGGGTGTATGGTATTGGACTTTTAAACCCTTCAAAGCAGGTATCTTGAAAACCATGGCCCCAAAAAAGCCCCTAATGAGGCTTAATTATTCTGATAATCCAGTATAGCCTGTCAATTTATTTCGAAAATTTTATGCTGTTTTTAGCTCATATATTCTGATTCCTTACAAATGGTCCAAGAATGATGCCAATCGAAGGGCCTCAGAATTTTTTAACAATCTTCTCCGATCTTGGACATTCAGCTTGGATTTAAAGCGTTCAGTTTAGCTTCGAGAAAGGTGAATCCGTTTTCCACGTAATAGTCACGAACATCTTTTTCCAGAATAGAACCAAGCTTTACTTTGAAGTCGATAACCTTGAATTTTGAAATTTTTTTGCGCAGTTTTAGGCCTGTACTGTAGGAGATATCAGGCAGGGAAACGCCTCTGCGCATTAGAAATTCAATATCGAAACAATCTCTTATTTCACCCCGATCAAGAAACGCTTCTATTTTATTTTTCATTGTCTGCTCGAGCGTGTGGGCGTTTACGAGCACTTGTTTTGAGATGAACTTGGAAAATGCGATTGTTTTCTGATAATCGCATTCCTTTAATTGCCTCCGGATTTCTATTTTGAGCCTCTTGGGATAACGGGCAGCGCGTAATTCAAACAGAATTGTGTTTTGCTTGATGTTGGCGTCAGTAATATCATAGTTTTTTTCCAGCGCCTGTTGCATGTGGTCAGCGTATTTTTGGTGAGACGTGTTCCTGATAAACCAAAAGTCAAGACCTGCAGAGTAGCGATTCAACTCATGACAAAGCCTCAGCATTGTGCCGCCTCCAAAAACAATCGGCTCAAGCAGCTTTGCGCTGTTCATCTTCTCAAGAATTTCTATTTCAAATATTTCGTGCTGTCTTAAGATATCCATATTTTTTCAGTATGTTTTTAGTTTTCAGGGGGTATTGTCGGCTTAGCCGCTTGATTTCCTGCTGATTTAATTTTGTTTCATCCAATGATGAAAGGTCAAGGCTGTATCGACCAAAGGACATCAGGTAGAATGAATCCAAAAGCGCCTTTTCAGGGGTTGCGATAAAAAAACCCTTTTCTTTTTTAAAATTATTATACAAATCTTGAGCAAGCTTTACATACCGAAAGGCAGTGCCATCTAAATGAATTTCTTTTGATCTTTTGACTGCCGCGGATTCGATAAAATCCCGCTGCACCTGTGTTGTGATTTCATAGTAGTCCAGAGCGGTCATGAATGATATATAAGAGGGAACCTGGCCGAGGTTGGCGAGGGAAAATTTTTCCTCCAGGGACGCTTTGTCCCAGGTCTCTTTAAGTAAATACAGGTTTTTCTTGAACCGCAACAATATACCCTGTTTTGTGTAGCGACTTGCGGTTACCTTTGCCGAAGCAGGGCTGATATCAAGGACCCTGGCGATGTCCTCGTATCCAAAACAGAATTTGTTGATTTTTTTTAGCTCTAGTGGTTTCATCAGGAACACATAATTATCATTTTTGTTTATTATGTATACTTTGAATAGGCTTAATGTCAACCTAAAATTAAGCCATGCGGAAGGCAGAGTGACTGCAATTAGTAAAATCAAAGATATGAATTATCCCGGTTCATTCCTCCATCAGTTGAGCGGCAGCAAAAAGGGCCTTTATGCGGTGAGAGTATCCGGCAATTGGCGAATATTTTTTCAATTTATTGACGGCGATGCCTATATTGTTGATTACGACGACTATCATTAGGGAGTTATTACAATGAGAAAAATGACAAGACGTCCAACGCATCCGGGCAATATAATTAAGGAAGACTATATTTTGCCCTTATCGATCTCAATCAAGGATATGGCTGAGGCTCTTGGTGTTTCAAGAAAGACACTGTCCAAGATAATCAATGAAAGGGGATCCATTACCCCTAATATGGCGCTACGATTATCGCGTGCCTTTGATACCACACCAGATTTTTGGCTTAATTTGCAAAAGAATTTTGATCTATGGCAGGCAGAAAGGGAATCAAAGGAATGGAAAAAGGTAAAGCCATATCCCCAAAACATTCTTCATAATCATAAATCCATGCCTTAAGCGAACAAAGTCCGCCTACTTAAATTGCTTCATGAATCAAACCTCTTAGAATGGGTGATAACCATTGACAATGTGAAAAATAGTTTCCGGTTATTTTCCGTTAGACAGATCTATAATCAATATATTGTAGTTGCCTTAATAAGGGATGAGTTACGTATAGTGTTTGACAATCCTAAGCGGGTCAAGAACCAGCATAACTGTCGCTCCATAGCTCTGTCTGCATTAGCTTATGGTCCGACGAAGGAGACGTATAAAGCCTAAGATATGATTCAAGCTAAGGAGATTTTAGGCGGCTTTGGACAGGCTATAAGCGCCATTTAAAATAGGCTAGTGACTTCATATTCGTGCCCGCAGCGTGAAAACTGCACTTTTGCCCCTTTTTTTATCACCTGCTGCATTTTAATATTTTCAACAAGTATGTTTGCCTTGAATCCGCGAAGCTCTTTTGATTGGGCATATTCAATCATTCGCTGCTGAAGGGCGGTTCCCAAGCCGCATTGCTGCCATCCTGGCCGGATCATGTAGCCGACTTCCGCTAAATTATCCGTAGGATCGACAAAATAGCATGAGCTGCCGATCACTTTTTCGTTTTCCCGCTCGCCGGTAACCGCCGTAAAAGCCATCTCGTTTTCATAATCCACATTGCAAAGGTGCTGGGCCATTTTGTCTGTAAAGGAGGCAAGATGCCTAAAAAACCGGGTATAAATATCTTGCTTGTTCATATTGTAGAAAATGTCCTGCATGCCGCCGGCATCGCTTGCTTTGGCCGGTCGGATAAGCACCTTCTCGCCGTTTTTCAGCTCAACTTCGCGCTCTTCGTTTTCCGGATAAGCGGTCTTGCTTTTTAAGGTCTGTCCCTTTTTCAGGTAGCCAAGACGTATGCCTTCTTCTAGCAGCCAGGGCCGAAAATCCGGGTGCGCAATTTCAATTAGGGCGAGCGCCTTTTCCTGTATGGATTTACAGTAAAGATAAGCACTTCCGTATTCGGTTATCACATAATGGACATCGGAACGCGGAATGGTCACTCCTTCCCCTTCTCTTAAAAGCGGCCGAATGCGGGATTCTTCTCCGTCATCTGTTGTTGATGACAGACAGATAATCGATTTCCCGCCGAATGACAGGGCGGACGCCCGAATAAATTCAGGCTGGGCCGATATGCCGCCGTAAAATTCTCCGCCGAACTGATCCGCACATGCCTGGCCCATCAAATCGATGGAAAAAGCCTGGGTGACCGATACCAGGCGGTTGATGCCGGAGATGATATCAGGCCGGCAGATATAATCGATGGGATGAAATGAGAACTGGGTATTTCCGTCAATCAAGTTATACAGGGCTTTTGTTCCCATGCAGTAACTGGTGACAATCTGACCGGTAATGACATTTTTTTCGATCAAATCAATGACCGGCTCAGTGATCACATCGGAATGAATGCTTAAACTTTTCCGGTTGGTCAGATATTTGAGCATCTCGTTTGGAATGCGGCCGATGCCGGTGTGAAGGGTCGAATTGTCATGGATGATCCGGGCCACATAGCGTGCGATCTGCTCGCCGATGGCATCCGCCGGTTTATGCAGATATTCGATGACCGGGGTGTTTACCTCAACGAAAGCATCAATCTGATCCACTGGAATGAGTGAATCCCCATGAGTATGAGGCATGTTCGGATTGACTTCCGCAATAACTTTTTTTGCATTTAAAACAGCGGCCCGTGTGATGTCCACCGATACCCCTAAACTCACAAATCCTTTATAATCAGGGGGCGAAACCTGGACCATGGCCACATTGACGGGTATTCTTTCATTTTCGATCAACCTAGGCAGTTGGGCGATGGAAATCGGAATATACTCCGCCTTCCTTTTTTTTATCGCCTCCCGGGTATCGGAGCCAACAAAGAAGACCTTGTGCTGAAACCGGGTCTTGGGCATTCCGTTTTCCACGGGAATTGCTCCGTCCGTCAGGAAATGAATCAGCTTTACATCATAAAGTTGCTCTTCGCTTGATTCAAGTGCCTGGATCAATCTTCTGGGTGTTGCGCAGGCAGTACCAATGAACACCCGGTCACCGGGCTTAACCTCTGAAACAGCTTCTTCCGGAGTCCTCAGCTTATCGGCAATGGCGGCAGAATTTTCGGCGTTGGACGCCTTTAAAACATCATCATTCATACCCCCTCCTGAAAATAACTTTCGAGCTAAGGATGTTATCAATGCTTTCTTAATAAAAAAATTTCCACGTCCCAGCCATTTCTTTCTCATATTTCGCCACCCATCCCTCGGCACCGCAATTCTTGAAAGTCTCGATCGCGTGCTTCAAGTTCTCTTCGAATTTTTAATGATTTCCTGCTTGCTGCCGCATTCAACGCAAAATTTTGCACCTTCAGGGTTATCATGCTTGCATTTCTGGCATTGCATTTTTCTCTTCCAACAGTGGAGGATTAAATTTGTTTACATGGCTGCCAGTTGCCGCTCATACTTTTCAACCCAGCCGTCAGCACCGCATTCCTTGAACAGGCCGATCGCCTTGGTGAGTTGTTCCCTCGCAACTGACATATCGCCCTTTTTCTTGTACCAGTCGGCGTAGATGGCATAGTCACGGGCTAATTCCCACTTGGTCTCGTTTCTTGTGTTAAATTCAATCGCCCGGTTTATCCATGCTTCGGCTTCTGTCATGTGTTGATCATCGATATGCATATAAATCTCCGCGATGCATCGGGTGCCAATGGATTCGCAAACCGCCAGCCGGTTATTCTCATGAGATGCAATCGCAGTGCTTATTTCATTAAAATTTATATCTGAATAATGGCCCAGAAGTTTTGACTTAAGCATAAACAATTTGTTGACATTTATCCAAGAACGGAGAAATTTGGTACTTTCCGAAATATCAATGCTTTTATGATGATGGGCTTCAGCCTTTTCATAGTCCTGCATATCTCCGTATACAAATCCCATGTATCCGGCTGCCAGCGACCCCCATGACCCTTGGCAAGCTTTTTCATAATACGACAAGGCATCGATGAGATGCATTTCAGCTTCAGACAAGCTGCCTTTATAATAAAGAGAGATGCCGTGATTCGTATATACTGGCTGCAGGGCAACAGCGAGACCGCTCTCGGTAGCGATTTCCAGTGCTTCTGAACTCATTTGAATGGCCGAATCCACATCTCCTTGCATATAGTAATTCATGGCAAGCGCGGCTTTTGAATTTGATATACCCTCAAGTGTTTTTGTTGCGACACTTAAATCAAGGGTCGTCTTCAAGCAGGTGATACTCTCATCAAATTGGTAGTCATGGCAAAAAATGGCGCCTACCTGATAATTGGCAAACCATAAATATAGCGATCCACTTGTTTCTGAAGCTTTCTCTGAGACTTCATGTAAGCATTGCTTTCCCTTGAAAATATCTTCCTCGACCATGGTATAGTAAACGCCTAGAGCCGTATAAATGCCAGCCAGGGCTTTCTGATAGTCCAGGTCCAGGGCTAATTGAACGACCGAAGCAACAGCGTCTTTTGCTTTGTATGGGTAATTTAAATTCAAAAAGTATGTTGCCAGCAGAACCCTCGCATCGATTAATTGTTTTAGGACTTCCTCGGCAGCGGGGAGTTTCTCCAGGCACGCAATGCTTCTCTTCGCATATTCCACGGCATCTTTAAAGGATGCTTGCTTTTGATGTTTCCTGGCTTCAAGTCTGGCGTATTCCGCCGCTTTTTTATAATTTTCGCTAGCCATGCAGTGATTGGATAAAATCCCATAGTTTTCGCAAATATTATCCCAATGGAGCCGTTCTATAGTGCTGGCGATCGTCCCATGGATTTGCTTTCTCTTTTTTGCAAGGATTGAATCGTACACGACCTCCCTGGTCAGTGCGTGCTTGAAAATATATGTCGTTTCCGGGTAGATATCCCGCTCATAGAGCAGTTCGGCATCCCGCAGCGTTGAGAGATGATCGAGGAGTTCGCTCTCCTGGAGTCCTGTTATTTTTTGGATCAGCTGGTGGCTGAACTCCCTTTCAATAACTGAACCTGTTCGCAATACCTCCTTGGCACCCTCTGAAAGATGGTCTACCCGTGACATGATAACGTCCTGGATCGTGGACGGTATGGAAATCGCGTTGAAGCCATGTGTCAGTTTATACGTCCCGTCCACCTGCTCGATAACATTTCGCTCCTTTAGCGATTTAACGAACTCTTCAATAAAAAACGGGATGCCCTCAGTCTTGGTGAGAATAAGATTTTCGACATCTCTGTCGATATGGCTGCCGTCGAGCAGATAATTCACCATGGTTAAGGATTCGCGATTGGACAGGCGATTCAATACAATCTGGTTGTGGTAGGATCGATTCGCCCATTGATTGACATACTCAGGCCGGTAAGTGAAAACCAGCAAAATTCTGGACCCTGAAATGCTCTCCAGCATTTCCCGTAATACATCTTCCGAACTCCTGTCAATCCAATGAAGGTCTTCAGTTGCCATAATCAGCGGCCTAAACTCTGAACCCGCAATGACAATCTTTTTTAGGGCCGAAATAATTCTATCCTTTCGGGTTTCCGGACTCATGGCCATTTTTTCAATGCCGCTGTCTTTTACACCAAGCAGTGCCAATAAATATGGGCGTGTGGCGTCTTCTTCGACGCTGATGGTTTTCAGGCCATGGCTGACCTTTTTTCGAATGACAGCGTCCGGGTCATTCTCCCCAATATTAAAATTTGCCTTCAGAATATCAATAACAGGGTGATAGGATGCATTGCGGCTGTAGGAAAGGCACTTACCCTCTAAAAACGTATTTTCCGCATATGTTAGTGCCTTTCGAAACTCATAGAGCAGCCTTGATTTTCCGACACCCGCTTCCGATATAATTGATATGGCCTGTCCGCGGCCCCCCTTGGCCCGTTCATGCGCGTCCATAAGCAGCTCCAGGCTGCGCTGCCTGCCAACAAAAGGCGTCAGGCCGCTCTCGGCACTAACATCAAAGCGGGTTCGTCGGCTGCTCGGAGCGATGACCTGGTAGAACCGGATGGGTTCAGCATTGCCATTGACGGGCTTTTCGCCTAAAGCTTCCACGCGAAAAATACCTTCCGTGGCCTTGAAGGCGCTCTCTGAAATATACGTCGTCCCGGGCTCAGCCAGCGATGCCATGCGTGATGCCACATTTACCGTGTCACCGACCGCCTTAAATTCTACCCGCAGATTATTGCCAAGCGTACCCACAACTACGGGACCAGTGTGGATGCCCACGCGCATTTTCAAGGTCTGAATCAGGAAGTTTTTCTGTTTTAATCTTTCATTGAACTTTGTCATTTCACGGTGAATCGCCATGGCAGACCGTATGGCCCGCTGCGGCGCATCTTCCAGGGCAATGGGCGCACCAAATAACGCCATAGCTCCGTTAGCGGTCATCTCGTTTACTGTGCCGTCATAGTCATGGACTTTGTGAATCAGAATTTCGTAGACCTCGTCCATAACCGTGTAGAGGACTTCGGCCCCGAGTTCCCCGGACAAGGTGTTTAATCCCGCCATTTCACAAAACAGGACCGTGACGTGCTTGCGCTCTCCCTCAATTTTGTCTTTCTGGGAAAGGATTTTCTCTGTCAGGCCTTTGGGCAGGTAGCGCTGAATTTTGTCAAGTTTATCATCAAAGGCGGGTTCTTGGGGAGGTGATTCAGCGGCTTCTCTTAAATCATGGCCGCATTCGTCGCAGAATCTGCAGTCGGGATGATGCGAGTTTCCGCAGAATGGGCACAACAGTTCCAGCTTGGCGCCGCATTTTTTGCAAAACTTTGCGCCTTCGCGATTCTCATACTGGCATTGCCGGCATTGCATCTTTTTTCCCGGTGAGAGGATTACGGCGACAGCTTACATCGCTGCCAATTGTTTTTCATATTTCTCAACCCATCCGTCAGCTCCGCATTCCTCAAAAAGGCCGACCGCCCTGGCGAGCTGTTCTTTCGCTTTTGACCGCTCACCATTCTTCCTAAACCAGTCGGCATAGAGCGCATAGTCGCAGGCCAACAGCCATAAGGTGTCATGCTTGGTATTAAATGCAATCGCGCGTTTTATCCATGCCTCTGCTTCGGCCATGTGACCGTCGTCCATATGCAAATAGATCTCCGCGATGCATCGGGCGCCATAGGATTCGCATTGCGCAAGCCGGCTTTGTTCATGAGATATCACCAGGGCGTTCAATTTATTAAAATCAATTTCTGAATCCGGGTTTAAGAGCCGTTGCTTAACACAAAATAATTTAAGGACATTGATCCATGAGGTGAGGAATTGAGTGTCTTCCATGATGGCAATTGCTTGATTAGAATATAATATAGCTTTTGCATATTCCTTCATCTCCCCACAAGCAAATGCCATAACCGCAGCAGCTAATAAACCCCAGGAGCCTTGGGATGCTTTCTCGTAATACATCAATGCATCACAAAGACATCTTTCCGCTTCAGGCAAGTTGCCTTTATAATAATGTGAGAAGCCATGATTGGCATAAGCCGCCTGAAGCGCAAGAATATCCTCGCTTTCTATTGCGCCTTCCATAGCCTCGGCACTCATCTGAAAGGCCAGATCCAGCTTGCCTTGCGTGTTGTAATTGAATGCAAAAGCCGCTTTTGAATGCGATATGGCCTCAGGCTTTTTTGATAAGACACTTATATCAAGGATAGTGGTCAAACAGGATAGACTCTCGTCAAATTGAAAATCATGGCAAATCATGGTGCCCATTTGATAGTTGACCAGCCACAAGGCCAGAAAGTCACCGACTTTTGCCGCGATCTCAGAGACATCTTTCAAGTATTTCTTGCTTTCATGAAAATCTTCTTCAACTGCTGCGTAATAGACGCCCATGGCCGTGTATATGCCGGGCAGCTTTTTTTGATAGTCCAGATCCAGGGCCAATTGCATAACCGGCTCAACAGCTTCTTTTGCCTCGCAATGATAATTCAAATTCAGCAGGTATGTGGACAGCAGCACCCTGCCATCAATCAACTGTTTAAGGACCTCCTCGGTTTGGGGGCGTTTCTCTAAACAGGCAATCCATCTTCTTGCATATTCAATGGCATCCCTGAAGGCGGCTTCCTTTTGATATTTCCTGGCCTCCAGCCTGGCGTATTCCGCGGCTTTCTCATAATCTTCGCACGCCATGCAGTGATTGGAGAGAATCCCGTAGCAGTCGCAGATGTTATCTTCGTATAGTTCTTCAATGGAGCGCGCGATCTTCTGGTGGAGCTTTTTTCGGTTTGCCGAAAGAATGGATTCGTAAACCACTTCCCGGGTTAACGAGTGTTTGAAAATATAGGTGGAGTCTGGATAGATGCCGCGCTCATAAAGGAGTTCGGCCCCTCTTAACGTGGACAAATGTGATAAAAGCGTCTCCTCCGCAAGCCCGGTGACCATTTTTATCATTTCATGGCTGAATTCGCGCTCAATCAGCGAACCCGCTCTTAGAACCTCTCTGGCGCCCTCGGGAAGGTGATCCACCCGGGCCATGATCACATCCTGGATCGTGGACGGGATGGAAATGGCATTAAAATCACGGATCAGTTTGTATGCCCCGTTTCGCTTTTCAATAACATTTCGTTCCTTGAGCGACTTGATAAACTCCTCGATAAAAAACGGGATTCCCTCGGTCTTGGCGAGAATGAGATGCTCGATATCTTTGTCAATATCTGCGTTGTTGAGCAGATAATTCATCATTGTCAGGGATTCCCGGTTGGACAACCGGTTTAACGTAATCTGATTGTGGTAGGATCGATTCCCCCATTTGGGAATGTATTCCGGCCTGTAGGTAAAAATCAGCAAAACCCGGGAACCGGAAATACTCTCCAACATCTCCTTCAACACATCCTCCGAACTGTTGTCGATCCAATGCAGATCTTCAATGGCAATAATAAGCGGCCGATATTCGGAACCTTTGAGGACAATTTTCTTGAGGGCCTGGATGGTCCTGTCTTTCCGGGTCTCCGGACTCATTGAGATTTTGTCGATACCGCTGTCCTTTACGGCAAGAAGCGCCAGAAGATATTGAATTGTCCCTCCTTCCTCAACGCCGATCGTTTTCAACCCCTGGCTGACCTTCTTTCGAATAACCGCATCCGTGTCATTATCTTGTATCTCGAAATTTGCCTTAAGGACATCCACTATCGGGTGATAGGCGGCACTGTGGCTGTAGGAAAGGCACTTGCCCTCCAGAAATGTATTGTCTTCGTAAATCACCGCCTTCCGAAATTCATAGAGGGTTCTAGATTTACCGATACCAGCCTCAGAAATAATTGATACGGCCTGCCCCCTGCCGTCCTTTGAGCGCTGATAAGAATCCATGAGCATTTCCAGGCTGCGCAGCCTGCCGACAAAAGGGGTCAGGCCCCGT
>Ga0209925_1000251_pt1 | contig 28961 bp, 25 predicted proteins | sample SalPonR2_A_D1_MG_FD_185702 | JGI IMG/M metagenome (GOLD analysis project Ga0209925, IMG submission 185702) | Salt pond soil microbial communities from South San Francisco under conditions of wetland restoration - Salt Pond MetaG R2_A_D1_MG... ... | reverse complement strand
TGGGTGGATGCCGGCAACCGCGACCAGTACTTCATTCACTATGGCACCCGCGAATTTTCCGCTCGTTTGTCGGGTGCCGGCGTGGACCATCACCACGTCGAATTCGACGGCAACCACAGCGGCATGGACTGGCGCCTCGATCATTCGCTGCCATGGCTGCTGGCGCGTCTGGAGACCAAGCCCGGCTGAGATCGGCTGTTACTTGTCGATTCCATGTCGATTGCGTCCGACGCGACTTTCACACGGTCGCTTTTTCATCTGTGCAGGTTGAAACAGGACCGATTCAGTGCGATATACTTCGCATCGTAAATCGATAAAGGAAAATGGGCATGCTTACAGTGACGCCGACCGCACGTGACTATTTCGCAAAACTCCTGGAAGATCAGCCGGAAGGTACGCAGCTTCGGCTGTCCACCCGCCAGGCGGGAACGCCGGGGGCCGACGTAAGCCTGAACTTCTGCCCCGCTGGCGACGACGAGGTCGACGACCATGCTGTGGATTGCGGGGTTTTCAAACTGTTCGTCTCGCGCGACAGCAAGGAGGCGCTGGACGGCGCGATGATCGATTTCGAGACTAATGCAACCGGCGGTGAACTGAGCATCAGAGCGCCGGGATTGAGAGGCCAGACGCCGGGTGAGGACGCATCGATGCACGAGCGTGTCTCGTGGGTGCTGGAATCACGTATCAATCCGATGGTCGCTTCGCACGGTGGTGTCGTGTCGCTGGTCGACGTGACCGATGAAAACGATGTTGTTCTCCGCTTCGGTGGGGGATGCCACGGCTGCGGCATGGTCGACGTGACGCTTCGCCAGGGTATCGAGACACAGTTGCGCGAGCTGGTCCCGGAAATCCGCAACGTCACCGACAGCACAGATCACGATAGCGGCAAGAATCCCTATTATGAGTAATGCCTCGCGAGGCGGGGCTGAAGGGCGTAACGAAAGCCGGGTACCACGCAGCGCGGCCGAGCGGCACCGCGCAATCGGTCATTCCACGTCCAGATCCTGCAATCCTTTCTGGCGCGAATACCAGGCGGCGAGGTCTGCGATGTCCTGGTCGCTGAGGTTCCCGGCGAAACCGGCCATTACAGCGTTTTGCCGGCTGCCATCACGATAGCTCTCAAGGGCATGTACCAGATAGTCCTCGTGCTGGCCGGCCAACCTGGGATAACTGGGCTGAAGGCTTTCGTTGCCGGTGCGTCCGTGACACGACTGACAAACCTGCGATTTTTCAAGGCCGCGCCGGTAATCGCCGCCGGCGGCATGCGCCGGGCTGCCTAGCGCAAGCGAAATAATGCTCGTGACAAGCATGCCGGTCAATAGAGTAAGGCGATTCATGACTCGTTCTCCCCGATGCTCACGAAATAGGCGGTTACGTCGAGGATGTCCTGATCGGAAAGCGTCGCGGCCTGAGCCTGCATTGTGGCGTGCCGGCGCGTGCCTTCGCGATAGGCCTTGAGCGCGGAAATCAGGTATTCCTGATTCTGGCCGCCGAGTTTGGGCACGCTGTAGGTCGGATAGATGTTCTTGTAGAACGGAATCCCATGGCATCCGGTGCATGTATAGGCAACGACCTTCCCACGCTCGGGATCGCCTTGAGCCGACGAATCGAGCGGCGCGAAAGCGATCATTACGGCCACAATCCATAAATGACGCATAAATATTCCATCCAGGTAAATCCAGCCCGCTATTATAGCGATCCTTGGATCCGGCATGAGGCCGCGCTGGTACAATCCTGCGCAATCGGGATTGCAACGGCCACCACGGCCCGCCCCGCGGCGCCATCAGCATTGCAACGCATTGTCGCAGTGGGCACGCCGGCGGGTTAGCCTTATCCCATAATCAATTTCATAAGCCAGAGTCAGGATTTCATGTCAAAACTCGATCCGCTTGATCTTTACAACGTTTCCGGCGAACTCAGCGACGAAGAGCGCATGATTCGGGACTCGGTTGCCCGCTTCGTCGACGAGCGCGCGCTACCCCTCATCCCGGAGTGCTTCGACACGGGTCGTTTTCCGGAAGAGCTTATTCCCGAAATCGCCGATCTGGGGTTGCTCGGGTCCAGCCTCGAAGGCTACGGCTGCGCAGGCCTGAATTCGGTCAGTTACGGACTGATCTGCCAGGAACTCGAGCGTGGCGACTCCGGCCTCAGGAGCTTTGTCTCTGTCCAATCGTCGCTGTGCATGTATCCGATTCACGCCTTCGGCTCGGAAGAGCAGCGCGAGGCCTGGCTGCCCGGGATGGCCGCTGGCGAAATCATCGGCTGTTTCGGCCTGACCGAGCCGCACGGCGGATCTGACCCGGCAAATATGAAAACGCATGCGAAACGTGACGGCGACGACTGGATTCTCAACGGCGCCAAGATGTGGATCACCAACGGCACCATGGCCAAGATCGCGATCGTCTGGGCCAGAACGGACGACGGCATCCAGGGATTCATCGTCGAAACCGACTCGAAGGGTTTCGAGGCGCGAGACGTCAAGGCCAAGATGTCGCTGAGAGCCTCGGTGACCTCGGAACTCTACTTTGACAACGTCCGCGTGCCCGATGCCAATCGTCTGCCGGGCGCAACTGGACTCAAGGGGCCGCTGTCCTGCCTGACCCAGGCGCGCTACGGCATTACCTGGGGACCAATAGGTGCGGCCATCGCATGTCTATCCGAGACGCTGGACTATACTTCAGACCGCGAATTGTTCAAGCGTCCGCTGGCTGCGAACCAGGCCGTGCAGCTGAAACTGGCCGACATGGGGCGGCGAATCACGCTGGCTCAACTGATGGCGCTCCGGCTCGGTCGACTCAAGGATGCCGGCAAGATGCATCCCACCCAGGTCAGCCTGGCAAAGTGGAACAATGTGCGCATGGCGCTGGATATTGCGCGCGAGTGCCGCGATGTGCTGGGCGGCGCCGGGATCACGCTGGAATACGTGCCGATTCGACATATGCTCAATCTGGAATCGGTGATTACCTACGAGGGCACCGAAACCATCCATCAACTCGTTGTCGGACGCGAACTGACCGGGATCAATGCATTCTGAAGGCGCCGGGTTCTGCTTGGCGCTTTTTTCCCGGAAACCCGAACCTTGTCGCCCGGATCCGTGCTGAAAAGTTTTCGATGGTGCCGAGGAGAGGACTCGAACCTCCACGGGAATTCCCACCAGGACCTAAACCTGGCGCGTCTACCAGTTCCGCCACCTCGGCAGGCAACCATATTCTAACCTGCGCGCCTGATCGAGCTTGAAGATGGTGCCGAGGAGAGGACTCGAACCTCCACGTCCTAATGGACACTGGCACCTGAAGCCAGCGCGTCTACCAATTCCGCCACCTCGGCATAAAAGAAGTGGCCGAGGCAAGGGGGGAACCTCGGCCACAATCCGGAGCGGGGAAGGGGGGAACCCCAAACCGGAGATACAAGTTTAGCGCACTCGGGGCCGGTGTCAAGAGAACTTGTTCACAATACGTTGAAATGACGGCTCGTCCTGCGTCCGCCAAATGAAAATTCGCGCCCGGGTGATATACTTGTTTTTTAATTGATTCTTGTGCTTTCGACACGGCCGGAGAGACGTCCGGTCCAGTTGTCGTGGCCGTTTTCCAAACCTTTTCAGGAAACGTTCCGTCATGAATTTCAATTTGACCGAAGAGCAGCAGATGATCCAGTCCGCCGCGCGCGATTTCGCACGCGAGCGTATCGCGCCGGTTGCGGCCGATTTCGACCAGTCGGGTGAATTCCCGCTGGAAAACATCCAGGCCATGGGCGAACTGGGCCTGATGGGCATCGAGGTGCCCGAAGCCTACGGCGGCGCCGGCCTGGACACCATCGGCTACGTGCTGGCCATGATCGAGATCTGTGCCGCGGATGCCGCGCACGGCACCATCATGAGCGTCAACAACTCGCTGTTCTGCAACGGCATCCTCAAGCACGGCACCGAAGATCAGAAGGAAAAGTACGTGCGAGCCATCGCCAGCGGCGCCGAGATCGGCGCCTATGCGTTGACCGAGCCCCAGTCGGGATCCGATGCGTCGAACATGAAATCGCGTGCGGTGAAATCCGACGATGGCAGCCATTACGTGATCAACGCGCGCAAGTCGTGGATCACATCGGGACCATACGCGCGCTATCTTGTGCTGTTCGCGATGACCGATCCTGAGGCCGGCGCCAGGGGCGTTTCGGCATTCATAATCGATGCCGAAGCCGAAGGTTTCAGCCGCGGCAAGACCGAGCCCAAGCTCGGCATCCGTGCCTCGGCCACATGTGAAATAGAGCTCGATGACTACAAGTGCCCCGCCGAGTGTCTGCTTGGCGCCGAAGGCGAGGGCTTCAAGATCGCGATGGGCGTGCTCGATGCGGGGCGTATCGGCATTGCCGCCCAGGCCGTGGGCATTGCCCAGGCCGCCTATGAGGCCAGCGTCGCCTATGCGCGCGAGCGCAAGGCCTTTGGTCGGGAGATCGGCAGTTTCCAGATGATTCAGGCCAAGATCGCGGACATGAAGTCGCGGCTGGAAGCTTCACGCCTTCTCACGTTCAAGGCCGCCTGGATCAAGCAGCAGGCGCAGGCCAGCGGTGCGCGCTTTACCGTCGACGGTTCGATGGCCAAGCTGGTGGCTTCGGAGGCCGCGATGTGGATTACCCACCAGGCCGTCCAGATTCACGGCGGCATGGGCTACAGCAAGGAAATGCCGGTGGAGCGATACTTTCGCGATGCCAAGATCACGGAAATCTACGAGGGCACCAGCGAGATTCAGCGGATGGTCATCGGACGGCTGGAAACGGGACTGCGCTGATGAACGGTGCGGCAGCATCGGGCGAGAACCGCCTGATGCTGTCGGGAGTAAAAAGCGACTGCTCGGGGTAGCTGCATGAACAAGAAAAAAAAGATACACGAGGTGCTCGAAGGATTCGGACCACAAACGCCTGAACCGGAAAAGGCTTTTGCACGCCAGTTCCTGCGCCATTATCCGGCAGTCGCGGACGACGAGGATTCCGCGGCGCAGCGGGCCCGGATGGTTTCCGGCTTTTTCGATTTTCTTCGCCAGCGCCGCCCAGGCGAACTGCTGATCAGGGTATACAACCCGACAGAGGAATCGAACGGGTGGTCTTCCACCCATACCGTCGTCGAGATGGTCAACGATGACATGCCTTTCCTGGTCGATTCCGTCGTTCTCGCACTGTCGCGGCTGGACATCGGCGTGCACCTGATTGTCCACCCGGTCGTTCGACTCAAGCGCGATCAGGGCGGGCATTTTCTGGAGATGGCAGGAGACGATGACTTCGAACAGGCCACGGCTGAATCCCTGATCCACATCCATATCGATCGCCAGACATCGCCGGACGCGCTGGCGCGAATCGAGCGCCGCATCCGTTCGGCGCTGGCCGACGTGAGCGTCGCGGTCGGCGACTGGAAGGATATGACCCGCAAGGCCCTGGAGATTGCCGACGAGCTGGCCGAGAGCAAGTCCGGACTTGATTCGGAGGAACTGGCGGAGGCGCGCGAATTCTTCAAGTGGCTTGCCGACGACCATTTCATCTTTCTGGGGTATCGGGAATACAGGATCTCCGAGAGCGATGACGGGCGCGTGTTGGCACCCGTCGATGAAAGCGGTCTCGGCCTGATGCGCGAGACCCATCGGAAGTCGCCTTCGCGACTGATCAGCGATCTGTCGGGCGATTCGCGAGGTACCAGCGGCGAGATTCATCCCATCATCATCACCAAGACCAATGGCCGGGCGACGGTTCACCGCGACGGTTACATGGATTACATCTCGGTGCTTCGATTCGACGATTCCGGCCGAGTGAGCGGCGAAAAGCGAATCATCGGGTTGTTCACGTCGGGCGCATACATCCGGCGCTGTCACGACACGCCGCTGGTGAGAATCAAGGTCGAGCGGGTATTGGCGCAATCAGGTCTGCGCCCCGGGTCGCACGCCGGCAAGGCGCTGATGCACATTCTCGAAACATTGCCCCGCGACGAACTTTTCCAGGCCGGCATAGACGACCTGCTCGAACTCAGTGTCGGCATTCTCGATCTGCAGGAGCGCGCCCAGACACGGCTGTTCGTCCGGCGCGAGCGCTTCGGAAGATTCTACTCGTGCATGGTGTTCATACCCAGGGACCGCTTCAACACCGAGAACCGGCAGAAGGTTCAGGCGATCCTCAAGCGTGCGCTGAAGGGCGAGCGGCTCGATTTTTCCGTTCAGGTCGGTGAATCCAAGCTGGCCCGCATGCACCTGATCATTCGTCCGCGCGCGGATCGCGAGGTGAATTTCGACGTCTCCGACATCGAGTCCCGGATCAAGGAAGCGATTCGTAGCTGGGATGACGAACTGGGCGAAATTCTGATTCGCAAGTGCGGGGAAGAAAAAGGCCTGGAGCTCCTCAGGCGATTCGGCAACGCCTTCCCGCTGAGCTATCAGGGCGACGTGGCCCCGCACGTGGCGAGCTTCGATGTGCTGACCGCGGCCAGCCTGCGCAACGTCGAAGATCTGCAGATGAGCCTGTACAAACCGAAGCGGCGTGTGCAGGGCATTCTGCGCTTCAAGCTGTTCAAGTATAACGAGCCGATTCCGTTGTCCGATGTTCTTCCCATGCTCGAGAACCTCGGTATGCGCATCGTCTCCGAGCGTCCCTACGAGTTGAAGCTTTCGGACGGCAATTGTATCTGGATCCAGGATTTCGACATGCAGCCGCCGACTTCCGACGGGCTCAATCTGGATCTGATACGCACCCATTTTCAGGAAGCGTTCGAGCGGACCTGGCGCGGTCACGCCGAGAATGACGGCTTCAACCGTCTGATATTGCTGGCGAAGCTGGACTGGCGTCAGGCCTGTATGTTGCGAGCCTGCGCCAGGTTCCTGCAGCAGACAGGATCGCCTTTTTCACAGAATTACATGGAGCAGACTCTGGCGGCCTGGCCGCTGGCAGCGCGCTTGCTGGTCGAATATTTCGAAGCGCGTTTCGACCCGGCGCGCTCTGAAGAAAAGCGCGCAAGGCGGATTGCGGCGCGCAAGCACCTGCGGCACCAGTGTCTGGAGCTTGCCGAAGGCATCGACGACGCCGTGCTGCACGATTTTCTCGAGGATGTCTACCTGGCCCGCGAGACCGAGGGCCGGGACGACGATGCGGTTGCCGTGCGCAAGGCGCTGTTGCGAATCCTCGACTCGGTGGCCAGCGCCGACCAGGACCGGATACTCAGGAGCTTCAGCGACACGATTCGCGCGATGCTGAGGAGCAATTTCTTCCAGCGCGATGCGCGCGGCCAGCAGCACGAATACATGAGCTTCAAGTTCGATTCCAAAGGGCTGCCGGATCTACCCAAGCCGCGGCCTTTCCGTGAGGTCTGGGTTTATTCCCCACGCGTCGAAGGGGTGCACTTGAGAGGGGGCAAAGTCGCTCGCGGCGGTCTGCGCTGGTCGGACCGGCGGGAGGATTTTCGTACCGAGGTGCTCGGCCTGATGAAGGCGCAGACGGTCAAGAACACCATGATCGTGCCGGTTGGCGCCAAGGGCGGATTCTTCGTCAAGAATCTGCCTGAGACCGACGATCGCGACGAAGTCATGGCGGAGGTCGTCTACTGCTACCGCTCATTCATCAATGGGCTTCTCGACATCACCGACAATCTCGACGGCGACGCTATTCGCATTCCTGAAGGCGTAGTCCGGCACGATGACGACGACCCCTATCTTGTGGTCGCTGCGGACAAGGGAACGGCAACCTTTTCCGACATTGCAAACGCTCTTTCGGTAGAGCACGATTTCTGGCTCGGTGACGCATTCGCTTCCGGCGGCTCGAACGGTTATGACCACAAGAAAATGGGCATTACCGCCAAGGGTGCCTGGGAATCGGTCAAGCGTCACTTCCGCGAGCTGGGGCTGGATACGCAGAGCGAGCCGTTCGACGTCGTCGGCATCGGAGATATGTCGGGCGACGTGTTCGGCAACGGCATGCTCCTGTCGCGACATATTCGCCTGAAGGCCGCGTTCAATCACATGCACATCTTCATCGATCCGAACCCGGATCCGGAAACCGGCTTTGCCGAGCGTCAGCGCTTGTTCGGGCTCGGTCGGTCAAGCTGGTCAGACTACGACAAGCGTCTGATTTCCGAAGGCGGTGGCGTATTCTCGCGCCAGTCCAAGTCCATCGTCATTCCGGAGAAGGTGCGCGCCTGGCTGGGGACGGAGGAAGAAGAGCTCTCGCCGCAGGCACTGATAAGGGCCATTTTGCAGGCCGAGTACGACCTGCTCTGGAACGGTGGCATCGGAACCTATGTCAAGTCAGCCGGCGAAAGCCATTCCGACGTCGGCGATCTGGCCAACAATCCCGTGCGCGTCGACGGGCGCGAGCTTCGCTGTCGGGTCGTGGGTGAGGGTGGCAATCTTGGTCTGACCCAGAAGGGCCGGATCGAATATGCGATGAACGGTGGCCGCATCAATACCGATTTCATCGATAACTCGGCCGGCGTCGACTGTTCCGACCATGAAGTCAACATCAAGATTCTCCTGGACCAGGCCGTTGTTTCCGGGCGCGTCGATCGGGCACACCGCAACCGGCTGCTCGGCGAAATGACCGACGAGGTCGAATACCTGGTGCTTCGCAGCAACTATTTGCAAACCCAGGCGCTCAGCATGATGGAATCGCTGACCTCGACCCGGCTGGGTGCCGAGGCGCACTTCATTACCATGCTCGAGCACCAGGGCTTTATCGACCGGGATCTCGAGGATCTGCCGGACGAAGAGCAGTTGCGCGACCGGGTGGCGCGGGGGCTGGGCCTGATGCGCCCGGAACTCGCCGTGCTGTTTTCGTTCAGCAAGATCACGCTGTACCAGGATCTGGTGGCATCCGAGGTGCCCGAGGATCCGTACCTGTCGCGCGAGCTGGAGGACTATTTCCCCAAACCGTTGCGCGATGAGCTCTCGGACCTGATGCCCGAGCACAAGCTCAAGCGGGAAATCATCGCGACGCGGGTGACCAACAACCTGGTCAACCGCATGGGCGCGTATTTCGCCATGCGGATCAAGGAAGACACCGGCGCCAATTCGGCAACCGTGGCCAAGGCCTACACGGTGGCTCGCGAAATCTTCGAGGCGCGTTCCTATTGGCACGAACTGGAGCGTTACGACGCCACAGTGCCGGCCGAGCTGCAGAATCGCATGTACCTGGAAATCTGGAACCTGATGCGCCAGAGCACGCGGCGCCTGATCACGCTTCCGGGTGGATTCTCCATCGACATTTCGAGCAAGGTCAATCGCTTTGGTCCCGGCATGAAGGATTTTCGGGAAGCCTTGCCGAAACTCCTCACCGAGCTCGAGCGCGAGGGGTTGCAGGAACGGCGCCGGGAACTCGAGGCCGCCGGGTTTGCTCCGGATTTTGCCAGGCGTCTGGCTGCGCTGGGCTGGATGTACTCGGCGCTCGATATCGTAGACGAATCTCGCGGACTGGATCTCGACGTGGTCGAAGTGGGACGCGTCTACTTCGGACTCCTGGATCGGCTTTGCCTGCGCTGGCTGCGCGAGACGGTGGAAAGCCTGTCGGTGGAGAAACAGTGGCATGCGCACGCCAGGGGCAATTTGCGTGATGAACTGTTCAGCCATCATCGAATTCTGGTGCGCCGGATTCTCACCGAGCATAGAGACAGCGAAGATCCGATCGAGGCCTGGTTCGGGGAGCACGCCGACGCCGTTGCCCGTACCCGCGCAATGCTCGAGGAGATGCGTGCGACCTCCACCGTGGACTTTGCCACGATGCAGGTGGCCATCCACGGGCTTGGCCAGTTGATGAGCGCCACCGGATAGCGGCGGATGACCGAGTCGCCGCGCATCGCTTTTACCGCAAGCCAGCATCCCCGGGCACGTGAAGCGCTGGCCCGGCTCACCGAACGATACGGCGACGTATCGCGCAACGAGGCAGATGTGCTGGTACCTCTGGGCGGTGACGGCTTCATGCTGCACACGTTGCACGAGAACAGCGACCGCAACCTGCCGGTGTTCGGCATGCACCTGGGCGAAGTGGGTTTCCTCATGAATCGCTTCAGTGAGGACGAATTGCTGCAGCGCATCGCGGAAGCGTCGAGCTTCAGCCTGGCGCCGCTCAGGATGCACGCCGAAACCATCCATGATGAGACGCGCAAAGGACTTGCCATCAACGAGGTGGCGTTGCTGCGCCAGACCAATCAGGCCGCGCATATCCGGATCCTGGTCAACGGCACCGAGCGCGTAGAAAGGCTTGTGGCCGATGGCGTGTTGCTGGCGACCGCGGCCGGTTCGACCGCCTACAATCTTTCGGCGCACGGCCCCATCCTGCCGCTGGGTACCGAGGCGGTCGTGCTGACACCGATCAGCCCGTTTCGTCCCAGGCGCTGGAATGGTGCGGTGTTGCCCGAGGCTGTCGAAGTCGAATTTCAGATCATCAATGCCGAGCGCCGACCGGTCAGTGCCACGGCCGACTACGACGAGGTTCGCGACGTGTCCCGGGTGGTCGTCCGCCAGGCCAGAAGCGTGCGGCACAAGTTGCTGTTCGATCCCGAGCACTCGCTGGACGAGCGAATTCTCAACGAGCAGTTTTTATAAGCCCGCCAGTCGGGACTGGCGCTGGTGCGGCGGCGAAACCGCCGATTGGATGGCCGCTTCGTTGTCGAGCAGGAAGTTCATGCGGCGCGTTCGATCTGGAGCTCGATCCAGCGGGCCAGTGCGCGCTGCTCGGGCGACGGATTAGTAACCGAGTCGAGCTCATCGCGCACCGACGGCAGGTCGTCCGCCCGGTCGAGATCGGTCATGGGCTCGAGCAATTCCCAGCAGGGTGCATCGACCGCCGCGATGAAGCGCTGCGCCGTATCGTCTTGACTGTATGCAACCGATTCCCAGGTGGCCTTCGGTAGCGGACGGTTGGCACCGAACAGCCAGAAACCGCCGTCCCGGGCCGGCCCGAGGACATGCCTGGCGTCGGAAGCATCCAGCCAGTTTGCGGCCGACTGCAAATGTCGGGTCTCGATCTGGGGCAGATCGGCCCCGATCAGAATACCGGCCCCGTGGCGCTCCACGATCCCGGTATGCACGCGGGCCATCCGGGTGCCCAGGCCGCCTTCGCCCTGGCCGATGCACGGCATTCCCTGCCACAAGGGATCCTGCATGCCGTCGACCTCGGCCACTGCCCAGTAAACGGGCAGGCCGGCGGCGCGGGCGCTGATGCCGACACAGGCGGCGGCGCGCCGATGCCATTGCTCGGCGACACGCCGGCCGACGCGGCGGCCCAGGCGGGTCTTGATCGGCGACAGGCCGGGTGTCTTGACAAAGATCGCGATGGCGGGATTCAATTCAACGGCCTCCGGGAGCGCTGTGCGGATCTCAGCCACAAGCGTAGCGTAAGCCAAAGGTGTGCGAGCGTCGTGCGCAGCCAGCCGTGCTCACGGTACCTGCGTGCCGAACTGGAAATCACGGCATTCTGCCGGCAGAGTCGGATTCCGGCGTGCCGGGCGCGCCGGATGAAATCCAGGTCCTCGCCGAGGCCGAAATGCTCGTCGAATCCAGCAAGCGCTTCGAAGGTGTCGCGGCGCAACAGCCAGGCCTGATCGCCGAACGGTAGCCGAAAAAATCGTGAGCGCAGGTTGGCGCCTGCGGCATTCAGTGCGGCAAGGCGCGGTCCGTCGGCGGCGAATGACAGCGGAAACCAGCCCAGCATCCGGGCCGAACCGGGCTTGTGACAGGTTCTGGCAAATGCTGCTGCACAATCCATGGTCCGGGATTCCGGACGGCTGTCGGCGTGGAGCAGCCAAAGGCAGCGCCCGGACGACGCGCCAACACCCCGGTTGAGCTGGGCGGCGCGTCCGGCCGGACCTGTGACGTAAATGCAATCGATACCTCCGATCGATCCGGGGGGTGGTTTCGGTGGCGGCTCGCAGCCGCTGAGGATGATCTGGCAGGTCACTTGAAACCCGGTCACTGGAAACTTGGCCAGGCACTGCAGAAGCTGCAGATGCTCGGTCTCGTCGGGTCCGACCGGAATGACGATGCTGAGCGACGGTTGATTTTCCACGGCCGTTAGGGAACCTCTGATTGAATAGCCACGGGCGCGACGGGGCTTTGCGGGCGTTCCGACGCGCTGAACATTACAGAATGAGTGGCGGGGTGCTCTAGTGTATCCGGCGCCGCGCTCGGCGGGTATTCAATCAGAATTTTCCTCGGGGCTGCAATATCCGGGAAGACCAGGCGATCGATTGGCGTAAGCTTTCGGGCAGGAAAACATGATCACGGAACAGCCGATGAATGATTCCGGTCCAACTGATCGAGAAATGGCGCACCTGGCCGACTGGATCGAGGCCCACGCCGATGAGCCGATTACCCTGGAACGGCTGGGCCGGCGAGTCGGCCTGAGTCGTTACGCGCTGCAGCGCCGATTCTCCGCAGCGCTCGGGGTGACGCCCAGCCAGTATCAGCGTGCCGCACGCGTGCGCAGGGTCAAGCGTGAGTTGCGGGCCGGTCGCGACGTGGCAGGCGCGGTGTTCGAGGCCGGGTTTGGCGCACTGAGCCGTTTTTATGATTTGTCCCCCGCTGCTCTCGGCATGACGCCGCTGAAGTACCGGCGGTTCGGCGCGGGTGAGCAAATCCGGTACGCCAGCCGTCGGACGAGGCTGGGTTGGCTCACAATGGCGGCGACGCACAAGGGTGTATGCTACGCGCAGTTCGGCGACAGCCGGGCGCAGGCCGAATCAGCCCTGTTCGAGGAGTTTGGCCAGGCCGAAATCCAGCGCTCCGAGGCTGAGCGAAGCCCGGCACTGGACGGCTGGATGGATGCTCTGGAGACGACCATCGATCTTGCTGTCCCCGAACCCGATATTCCACTTCACGTGTTCGGCACCGCGCTGCAGATCCGGACCTGGCGATTCCTGTCCGGCTTGGCGCGCGGTACTACTGCGAGCTACAGCGAAGTCGCCGCAGGGGTCGGGCGGCCCAAAGCGGTGCGTGCCGTGGCCGGGGCGTGCGCGGTCAACCGGATTGCGCTGTTGATTCCCTGTCACCGCGTACTCAGAAGCGACGGCAGGCTGGGCGGTTATCGCTGGGGCCTCGAGCGCAAGCAAACTCTGTTGGCTGCGGAGCGCTGAGGCTTAGAAATTCGCCCCGGGTTCGGCTTGCAAAACGCGAAACTGCGCCTGGTGGTGTAGACTTCCAATGCTGCCAACCGAAGCGGACAGGCGACTCGCGTTCTGCGCGGCGCGCTTAATGGTAAGAGGATTTAAATTGAGCTATCAAGTACTTGCGCGAAAGTGGCGGCCCCGGGACTTTGCCGGCCTGGTCGGACAGCAACACGTCGTCCGGGCATTGACCAACGGTCTCAACGAAGGTCGCCTGCACCATGCATTTCTTTTCACCGGCACGCGCGGCGTCGGCAAGACGACGATCGCCCGGATCCTGGCAAAGTCGCTTAACTGCAAGGAAGGCGTGTCGGCCACACCGTGCGGTGAATGCGAGCACTGCGTCGCGATCGACGAAGGCCGCTTTGTCGATCTGCTCGAGATCGATGCCGCGTCGCGCACCAAGGTCGACGATACGCGCGAAATCCTCGATAACGTGCAGTATGCGCCGGCGCGCGGTCGTTTCAAGGTGTACCTGATCGATGAGGTGCACATGCTGTCCACTCACAGCTTCAACGCGCTGTTGAAGACGCTGGAGGAGCCCCCGGAACATGTCAAGTTCGTGTTGGCCACGACCGACCCGCAGAAGATTCCGGTCACGATTCTGTCGCGCTGCATGCAGTTCAATCTGCGACGTCTGAGCGTCGAGGAAATCTCGGGCCAGATCGAGTTCATCCTGGGCCAGGAGCGACTGGAATACGAGCACGCTGCGCTGGCGCTTCTGGCGCGTGCCGCGGACGGCAGCATGCGCGACGGGCTCAGCCTGCTCGATCAGGCACTCGCGGCAGGCAGCGGGAAACTCGAATACGCCCCGGTAGAAGACATGCTGGGCACTGTGGAACAGCGGCACCTGGATGCCATCATCGAGGCGTTGATCGCAAAAAATGCCGCCGCTGCGCTTTCTGCGGTGACCGAAGTGTTCGGGCTTGCCCGCGATTTGTCCAGGTTGCTGGCGGACCTGGCCGAGATGCTGCACCGCATCGCGCTGATCCAGCAGGTGCCGGACTATCGCGACGACAGTCGAACCGATTGGGAGAATCTGATCGACTACGCCGGCCGAATGGACCCCGAAGACGTTCAGCTTTACTACCAGATCGTGGTCACCGGGCGCCGTGACCTCGGGCTGGCGCCATCGGACCGCAGCGGCTGCGAGATGACGATTCTGCGGATGTTCGCGTTCCAGCCCGCCACCGTTTCCGGCAGCTCACCGGAGCAGCATTCGGATGCCGCCGCGACTGCCGAAAGATCGGCCGCGACGGCATACTCCGCGAGCGAAACCGAGCCGACCGGCGCAGTCTGCGAGGCGCCGGCCGCAACCCGCCCATCGCCAACATCGGCCGCGGGCAGCTCTGCCTCCGGCGCGCCGGAGGCACTCAGTCGGGAATCATGGCCGCGCGTACTTCGCGCGTTGAATCTCAATGGGTCGGTAAAGGCGGTTGCCGGCATGCTTGCAGTTGGTGAAATAGACGACAAGCGGGTTGAATTCCGGTTGGGTCGAGACGATCTGATTCTGGTAAGCGACCGGTTCAAGGCAAGTCTGGCCAAGGCGCTGCAGGACTATTCGGGGCTTGAGCGCAAGCTCGATTTCAAGCCGATCAGCGATGATGCCGATTTGTTGACGCCGGCCCGAATGGATAACGACGAGCGCGTCAGAGCTCAGGCCGACGCCGAGACAGCTGTGGCCGAAGATCCGGTCGTCAAGCGGATGCAGGAAAAGTTCGACGCCGAAATCGTGCCCGGCTCGGTTCGGCCCGCCAATTCACGGAGTGATCAATGAAAGGCAATATCGCGCAATTGATGCAGCAGGCGCAGAAGATGCAGGAAGGCCTCAAGCAGGCCCAGGCCGAGCTTGCGAATCTGGAAGTCACCGGCCAGTCCGGAGGCGGCATGGTGGAGGTCACATTGAGCGGCCGCCACGAAGTACGCAAGATTCATATCGACCCAAGCGTCGGCGATGATATGGAAATGCTCGAGGATCTTATTGCGGCCGCGTTCAACGATGCGGTCAACCGGGTCCAGGAGGTCAGCCAGGAAAAAATGTCCGGGCTGACCGGGGGCATGCCCATGCCGCCGGGATTCACGCTGCCTTGAAACGGCTGGAACCGGTAGCGAGAAGGGCGGCGTGAACGATCCGCTGATTGATGAACTCCTGCAGGCCTTGAGATGCTTGCCAGGCGTGGGTTCGAGAACCGCACAGCGCATGGCGCTGCATCTTCTCGAGCGGGACCGGCGAGGCGGGCAGCAACTGGCGGAGGTGCTGGGTACGGCGATGCGCGAGATTAGGCGCTGTGATCGCTGTCGGAATTTCACATCGGCCGAAATCTGCGAAATCTGCGCCAGCACGCGACGGTCGGATCGACTGCTTTGCGTCGTCGAAACGCCGGGCGACGTGCTTGCGATCGAGCAGGCCACTGGCTTCGACGGGCGTTATTTTGTCCTTTTGGGGCGGCTGTCGCCGCTGGACGGCGTGGGACCGGACGACATCGGGCTGGACCAGCTCGCGGTGCGGTTTGCCGATGAACCGATCGAAGAGGTGATCGTGGCGACCAATTCAACCGTGGAAGGCGAAGCCACCGCGCACTACATTGCCGGCCTGGCCGCACGCCATGGCATTCGCCTGTCGCGTCTCGCGCAGGGTGTGCCCCTCGGTGGAGAATTGGAGCACACCGACCAGACCACGCTGGCGCATGCATTCGCGTCCAGGCTGCCGGTTTCGGAGTAATTCACTGCCCGCTTTCAATCGTTCACGTTTCGGTACGGGCGGTGCAGCCTGCGAGATCGAGATGGCTTCTCAGGTTTTGAGAAATCGCTGTGGTTCAATCATCCCGAACCGAATCACAGGACACCAGAATGAATACCGCTCAGACTCGTACCAGCCGCGCCGTGCGCAACGAAATCGTCGGCAAATGCATCAGCGGCGTCATCGCTCGCCCCGGTCGCAACGGCGAACCGCCGATGGTGATGATGCTCCAGTTTGAAGACGGCAGCGTTGTCGAGTTCGTTTCGCCGCGCAGTGATCGCGTGCTCAAGAGCGCAATCGATCAGACTCGTCACCAGGGCCGGGACAGGGCCGGCCCCCGGTGTCCCGACCAGTTGGCGCTTGCCGTCCTGTGAGGTGCGCCGGCCGCGGTTGAGGCTCAAGAGAAGCTGCGGAAATGCCCGGGGACCGCTTATCCACAGTGGCTGTGGAAAACTCTGTGTGCAACGTGATCCACGGCCCGGTCCAGTCTGACCGTCACAGAAATGAACAAATTTTGACCAAATCAAAAATAATCAATTAAAACAGCAACCTGAGTGTATGTTTTTGTTAACACTGATGAAAATATAGCGTAAAGAAAATGTCAATCGACAAATCAAGGGATTGTGTATAAGACTCGGATGCAGATTCTTGGAAGTAGCTGCAAGTGATTGATTTTCAGTTTTAGCTATAGACTGTCGATTCCGATACGCGAAGGCCATGCGGCCAGTTCGTCCAGCAGGCCGGTGCAGTCCGGGCGTTCCTGTCTGAGCTGCTCGATTCTTGCCAGGTAATCGGCCAATTGCACGCTCCCGAGCTCCGGGTCGTCGATCAGCCGGCGGCGCCGGTACGCCGACCATGCCTCCTGGTGCGGGACGTCCAGCGTGGAGGCCGCGTGCCGCGCTACATAATGCAGCAGAAGCTCGGCCATGCGTTCGTCCGAAAACGGGCCTGGAGAGCCGGACAGAAACGCTGAGACCTCTTCCGGCGGCTGACTGCGAATCCGCTCGGCAAGGCGCCTGTCATTGGCGGGCACGAAGCCGTCATAGAGCGCCGTTTCGGCGTCGTAGGACAGGCGGGGTTCGGGGCTCGAAAACATTTCCAGCAGGCTCGCGACGAATGCCGGCGCATCCGCCAGCCGCAGGGCGTGGCGCGCGGCCTGGTCGAGATCGATCTTCGTCCGGTCGGCCGCGTCCGCATCCAGCACCCCGGTCGGCGACAGCATGGGGCTGCGATTGGTCCGGATCCACTTGACCGGCAGCCGTTCAAGCCCTTCGGGCAAGTCGGCATTCGAGGTCCAGAACAGATCGGCCAGCATGTCGGCGTCGAAGTCGAAAAACGCCGCCGGGTCTTCGCGCAGGTTCCAGACCAGCCACTGGCTCTTGATGACCGGGTGCCGGAACAGCGGCAGCACCGGCGCGATGCAGCCCAGTGTCGCTGGAAACCGGCTCGAGGCGTGCAGCAGCACTTCGCGTTTTTCCACCAGTTGCTCGACCCGGTGCCGGGCGCGCAGGCCCAGCCCCCAGTCCCACAGTTTGGGCTGATGTTGCCGGACCAGCCTCGCCATGCCGAGGGTGTTTTCCACGTCGGCCAGCGCGTCGTGCGCATTTTCGGTGGAAAACCCGTTCGCCCGGGACAGGTCTTCGAGGCGAAAGCTCGGGCTGCCGTCGTCGCGTACCGGCCACTGGATGCCTTCGGGCCGCAGAGCGGCGGTCATGCGCAGCAGGTCGATCAGGTCGAAGCGGCTGTTGCCGTTTCTGAATTCCCGCGCATAGGGGTCGATGAAGTTGCGCCAGAACATGAAACGCGAGACCTCGTCGTCGAACCTGAAGTTGTTGTAACCCACCGCACAGGTGCCGGGCTCGCTCATCAGTTCGAAGACCCGGTTGGCGAACTCGGGTTCCGGGATACCCAGTCGATCGGCCGTCTGCGGGGTAATGCCGGTGATCATGCAGGCGTCCGGCGAGGGCAGCATGTCGTCGGTGGGCTTGCAATACCAGACGATCGGATCACCGACGGGGTTCAGATCGGCGTCGGTCCTGAGGGCCGCGAACTGGCAGGGTCGATCGCGCCGTGGATCGGCGCCGAAGGTCTCGTAGTCGTGCCAGAGAAAGATTTCGGAAGTCATTGAGCCATTGTCGCGCGCATCGGGAATGAATGCCAGTCGAGCATTGATTCACGGGACCGGCGTATATTTATATTTGTCGAAAAAGCAGAGTGCAGTCCGAGTCGTGGCTGCGCTTCGAATCTCCCAGACAGGACCGAATAATCATGAGCGAGAAAACCGCAACCTTTGCCGCCGGCTGCTTCTGGGGCCCGGAAGCGCGTTTCCGCGCACTCGACGGCGTGCTGGATGCTGAAGTGGGTTACACCGGCGGCCATGTCGAAAACCCCGACTATCAGTCGGTCTGCGCCGGCGACACCGGTCACGCCGAGGCCGTTCGATTGACCTACGACCCGGGCAGGATCAGCTACGAGAACCTGTTGAACGCCTTCTGGGACATGCACGATCCGACCCAGCGAAATCGTCAGGGCGTGGACGTGGGCTCCCAGTACCGCAGCGCGATCTTCGCCCACGATCACGAGCAGATCGCCGCGGCCGAGCGCTCCCGAAGCGAACTCGAGTCTTCGGCACGCATCAGCGGACCGATTGCCACCGAGATCAAGCCGGCCGGGCGGTTCTGGCGCGCCGAGGAATACCATCAGCGCTACCTGGAAAAGCACGGGCGCGTGTGTTCGGCCTGAACCCGGCTTGTGGTTGAACCTTCGTTCCGAGCCGGACGTGACGCTCGACGCGCCACGTTTTTGCAATGCTAATTCGTCACAATCCCGGCGATGATCTCCAGCGCTTGCGCGATCTGATCCTCGGGGGTGTAGAAATTCGGCGACAGCCGCACCGACCGACCTCGCCGGGCGGCGAAAATGGATTTTGCGGCCAGTTGCTTCAGCACCGTGTCGGGTTCCCGGTCTCCCGGTACAAAGCAAACGATGCCGGCCCTGCGGCTGCGCTCTGCGGGTGTGATGATTTCGACGCCCGGAATCTTTCCGAGCCCGTCGATCAGCCAGCCGGTGCGATCCAGCAGCTGACCGGCCCGAATCTGCGGATCGATGCGTTGAAGAAGCGCCAGCGACGCTTCAAGACCGTGGATGCCGGCCATGTTCATGGTCCCGGGCTCGAAGCGAAGCGCGCTATCGGGCCGGGTCCAGTCGGCCCTTTCGAAATTGAACATGTCCGGCCACATCCGCCAGCCGGTTTGCAGGGTGCGCAAATGTCGGCGAGCCGAGGGTCGGGACCAGAACAGCGCCAGGCCCTCCGGCGCCAGCAGCCACTTGTGACTGCCGCCGACCACGAAATCCACCGGCGTATTCGCCACGTCCAGCGGCAACGCGCCAAGATGCTGGATCGCATCGACCACCAACAGTGCGCCGACGCGATGAGCGGCTCGGCCGAGCCGGTCCAGATCCAGCCGCACGCCCGTGTCGTAGCGCACCGAGCTGACGGCGAGCAGGCGCACCTCGTCGCTCATTGCCTCCAGCAGACCCGTCTCGGGGTCCCGGTCATCGAACGGCACTTCGCGGACGTCGACAAATTCGGGAACGAGTTGATGCCACGGCAGCAGATTGCTGGGAAAATCGCCGGCACAGCAGACCAGGGCGTCGCCGGGTTGCCAGTCGAGCCCGGCGGCGATCAGACTCAGGCCCTCTGAGGTATTCTTGAGCAGTGCAAGGTCGTCCTGCGCGGCACCGAGAAGCTCGGCGGCGCGTTTTTTAAGGCTTTGTTCGGTGTCCAGCCACTTCGCATAGCCCAGTGGCCCTTGGGCGATATTTTCGTCCACGAATCCCCGCATCGCGACGCCGACTGCGGCCGGCCACGGCGAAATCGCGGCATGATTCAACCAGGTGTGACGATCGATGACGGGAAACAGTTCGCGGTAGTTCATGAGCCAGGATTCCGATTTACTAAGCGCCGGGCGCGTCGTTTTTCACTGCGATATGGACGCTTTCTTCGCCAGCGTCGAACAGCGCGACCGCCCGGAACTGCGTGGTAAAGCGGTCATTGTAGGCGGCGACGGACGGCGCGGGGTGGTGGCCGCCGCCAGCTACGAGGCGCGTCGCTACGGGGTGTACTCGGCGATGCCGGCCGGCAGGGCGAGGCGGCTGTGCCCGCATGCGGTATTCGTTCGTCCAAGGCATGCGCTTTATCGCGAGGTCTCGCGGGCAATCTTCGAGATCTTTGCCGATTTCTCGTCCCTGGTCGAAGGCCTGAGTCTGGACGAGGCCTTCATCGACATGACCGAAGCCTCGCGCGAAGGAGATGTGCTGGAACTGGCGCGCCGGCTCAAGCGTCGAATTTCGGTCGACGTGAGTCTGACGGCATCCATAGGAATAGGCAACAGCAAGCTGGTAGCCAAGCTGGCCTCGGCCTACGACAAGCCCGATGGGTTGACCTGGATTCGTCCCGGGCAGGTTCAGCAATTTCTCGACCCGCAGCCGGTCCGCAGGTTGCCCGGCGTCGGTCCCAGCACCGGCGCGCGCCTGCAGGATGCCGGGATCCTTACCATCGGCCAGTTGCGCCGGGCGCCTCTGGACTGGCTCGTCCCGGTGCTCGGACGCCAAGCGCTGGGCTTCCGCCAGCGTTCGGCCGGCATCGACGAGCGCGCCGTGAGCGCCGAGCGCACGCGCCGCTCGATCAGCCAGGAATCGACCTTCGAACGCGATCTGCACGATATGAGCGAGATCGAGGAAGTCATCGGACAGCAGGCGTCACGGTGCGCCGCGGGTCTTTCGGAGCGCGGACTGTACGCCCGCTCGGTGCATCTCAAGTTGAGGTCGGGCGGATTTTCAACCCTGACGCGCAGCCGTACCTTGCCCGGTTATACGCGCTCGCCGGCTCGCATCGCAGAGGCCGCCGTAGCATTGGCGAACGAATGGGCACGATACCAGGCGCGGGTGGGGGTCAGGCTGATCGGCGTCGGTGTCGCCGCGCTGGAGTCGCGCCCGGACCCCGGACAATTGTTGCCCGGGGATGCTTGAAGAAGCGGGCTTTCAGCTGCTTTTTGCCTGGCCGTAAAGGTCGCGCAACTCGCGTCGGAGAATCTTGCCGACGTTGGTCTTGGGCAGTTCATCGACGAACTCGATGTAGCGGGGCACCTTGTAGCCGGTCAGTTCCTTCTTGCAGTGCTCACGCAGTTCGTCGACCGTCAACGAGTCGTCCTTGCGAACGACTACGGCCTTGACCAGTTCGCCGGATTTTTCATCCTCAACACCGATAGCGCCGACTTCCAGCACCTTGGGGTGTCCGGCGATGATGTCCTCGATCTCGTTGGGGTAGACGTTGAATCCCGAAACCAGGATCATGTCCTTCTTGCGGTCGACGATGAAAAAGTATCCTTTCTCGTCGCGGCAGGCCATGTCGCCGGTCTTCAGCCAGCCTTCGCCGTCGAGGACCTTGGAGGTCTCATCGGGGCGGTTCCAGTAACCCTTCATGACCTGCGGACCGCGGATGCACAACTCGCCGGGCTCGCCGGTCGACATCTCGTTGCCCTCGGCATCGATGACCTTGCATTCGGTCGACGGGATCGGCAGTCCGATGGCGCCGTTGTAGTCCTCCAGGTCCATCGGGTTGATGCAGGCAGCAGGCGAGGTCTCGGTGAGGCCGTAGGCCTCGATCAGCGGTACCCCGGTGGCCGCCTTCCATCGTTCTGCGACCGCGCGTTGCACGGCCATGCCGCCGCCCAGCGTCAGGCGCAGCGGGCTGAAATCGAGACGTTCGAAGGACGGCGTGTTGAGCAGGCCGTTGAACAGCGTGTTGACCCCGGTGATCGCCGTGAATTTTTCCTTTCCCAGTTCCTTGACGAAGCCGTTCATGTCGCGCGGGTTGGTGATCAGGAGATTTCTCCCGCCGAACTTGATGAATACAAGACAATTGGCCGTCAGCGCGAAGATATGGTAGAGCGGCAAAGCGGTGACGATGATTTCACGACCGTATTCGATCAGCTGATTCATCCAGGCCGAGGATTGCTGCACGTTGGCCACGATATTGCCGTGGGTCAGCATGGCGCCCTTCGATACCCCGGTCGTGCCGCCGGTATATTGCAGAAATGCGATGTCTTCGTGAGTTAATTTCGGCCGTTCCAGGCGGTCCGGGTGGCCGGCCTTGAGGACATCGTTGAAGGGGATAGCGCCGGGCAGGTCGTAGGCCGGGACCTCCTTTTTGATGTAGCGTAATGCGAAGTTGATTACCGTGCCCTTGGGAAAGCCGAGCATGTCGCCGACGCCGGTGACGAAAACGTGCTCCACTGGACTGTCGTCGATGACGCTGGCCAGTGTGTGGGCAAAGTTTTCCAGCACAAGAATGGCCTTTGCGCCTGAGTCGTTGAGCTGATGCTTCAACTCTCGCGCGGTGTAGAGCGGGTTGGTGTTGACGACTACCATGCCGGCACGCAGGATGCCGAACAGCGCGATCGGGTACTGCAACAGGTTGGGGAGCATGATGGCGACCCGGTCGCCTCGTTTCAGCCCCAGCGACTGCAGGCGGGCGCCGAACGCGCGGCTTTGGCGGTCGAGTTCGGCGTAGCTCAGTTCGCGGCCAAAATTGACGAACGCGGTCTGGTCGGCGTACTTCTCGCAGCTCTGCTCGAGGATATCGATCACCGAATCGAACTCATTCATGTCGATCTCGGGCGGTACCCCCTCGGAATATTGATTTAGCCAGGTTTTTTCAGTCATTGTGTTTTAAGTCTCTTGATTTACTCTACCCTTCGACTAGATTCTCACAGGTCAACAACACATACAAGTGTTTGAGATCATGCTGCGCCGGATATGGAATCCAGACTGAGTGTTTGCCGCCGACGGCCGTGGCGTATATCATCCGGAGACGGGCCGGGTTTGTTGCATTGCGCGCGAGCGAGGCCAGGGCCAGCCGATCCATTCATTCGGGAATCGCCATGGGTGAGCAGAACGTAGAGCAGAGCAGCGACGAGGCCACACGCCGGGCGTTCATGAAGGCGCTGCTGAACGAAGTCCGGGCGATGGAGGCAATGCTCGATGCCGGGATGTTTGAGCGCGATATCAGAAGAATCGGGGCCGAACAGGAAATGTTTCTGGTCGACCGCGCGTTCCGGCCTGCGATGACGGCGATGCAGATGCTGGAAGGCATGGACGATCCACGGTTCACGCACGAACTGGGGCTCTTCAATCTCGAGGCTAACCTGTCGCCGCTGGAACTGGGCGGCGACTGCCTGAGACGCCTGGAGGCCGAAACCGACGAGGTGCTCACGCTTGCGCGCGATCGCGCCGATAAAGTGGATTCCCAGGTCGCGCTGGTCGGCATTCTGCCCACCCTGACGCGCGACCACCTCAGCCTGAATGCAATGGTGCCCACGGCGCGTTACTTTGCGCTCAATGAAGCGCTCAGGCGTTTGCGCGGTTCGGATTTCCAGTTTGCAATCAAGGGTATCGACCAGCTCAACTTTCAGCACGACAACCTGATGCTGGAAGCCTGCAACACAAGCTACCAGGTACATTTTCAGGTGGGTGCGGAAGAATTCGCGTCGCTTTACAACGTCGCCCAGGCCGTAACGGGTCCGTTGCTGGCGGCGTGCGTGAATTCCCCCATTCTGCTGGGCAAGCGCCTCTGGCATGAAAGCCGCATCGCGGTTTTCGAGAATTCAATCGATGCGCGGTCCGAGGCGCTGGCCGCGCGCGGTCTTCAGCCGCGCGTGCATTTCGGCGATCACTGGATCGACCAGTCCGTAATCGAGATATTCAAGGAAGATATCGCACGTTTCCGGGTCATCCTGACGACCGAATTCGAAGCGGACCCGCTCGGCATGGTCGAGCGCGGCGAGATTCCAAAGCTCAACGCGCTGCGCCTGCATAACGGCACGGTATATCGCTGGAATCGGGCCTGCTACGGGATATCGGACAATGGCAAGCCACATCTTCGAATCGAAAACCGGGTCATCCCGTCGGGCCCCACGGTACTCGACGAGATCGCCAACGCCGCGTTCTTCTTCGGCATGATGTCGCACCTCTCGCACAGCATCGAGGATATCCGCGAACATTTCAATTTTTCCGACATCAAGAGCAATTTCATGTCGGCCGCGCGCGACGGCCTGCGAGCCCAGCAGGTCTGGTTCGACGAACGCCAGATGCCGGCCCAGGAACTGATACTCAAGGAATTGCTGCCGCTGGCCGAGCAGGGGCTTCGCGAGGCCTCGATCGATTCGGCCGACATCGAGCGTTACCTGGGTGTGATCGAGAGGCGCGTCGAGTCGCGGCGCACCGGCGCGCGCTGGCAGCTTGATTCGCTGGAGCACATGAAGTCCACCGGCAGCCTTCACGAGCGGCTGCGTGCGCTGACCGCAAGCATGGTTCAGCAGCAGCAGACAGGCAAACCGGTGGCCGAATGGACGCTGGCTGAATTCTGCGGGACCCAGGACTGGCGCGAGAGTTACCGGACGGTCGGACAGTTCATGGCGACCGACCTGTTCACGGTCCGGCCCGACGACATCGTCGACTTCGCCGCCAGCCTGATGGAGTGGCGTTACGTCCGGCACGTACCGGTAGAGGACGATGCCGGCCGGCTTCTGGGGCTGATCAGCCATCGCCAACTGCTGCGGCTGATCGCGCGCGGCCTCGATCGGGAAACCGGTCCGGTCATGGTGCGCGACATCATGCGTCCGGATCCGAAATCCATTGGCCCGGAAACCACTACCGTGGAGGCGATTCGGCTGATGCGGGAGAACAAGCTCAGTTGTCTGCCGGTGACCGAGGACGGTAAACTCGTGGGGCTGGTGACCGAGTACGATCTCATCGTGGTCGCCTCCCGGTTGCTCGAATCCGTGCTCGATGGCGAGTGAAGCGTTACGATTGTCAATCGTTTTCTGGCTGGTCCTGGCGCTGTCCGCCTGCGGGTCGGAGCTCGACAACGAGACGCGCATCGAGCGAACGCTGGTCGTGATGACCGAAGCGCTGGAACAGGGCGACATTTCCGATTTCATGGCACCCGTGGCCGACGATTTCGTCGCGGTCAACGGTCGGCTGGACCGACGGGCGCTGGGACTGCTCGTTCGCCGCGAAAGACTGGCGCGCGAAGCGATCGGTATTCAGCGACTGGATACCCGGGTGGAGATATTCTCGAATGACGGCGAAAATGCTCGGGCGGTCGCCTCCTTCCGCGCGCTTGCCACTGGCGGCACCGGTCTTTTGCCCGACGAGGGAAGATTCTGGAAGGTCGAAACGGGCTGGCGGCTGGACGAGGGGGACTGGCGGCTGATCTCGGCCGAGTGGGAGTAGCGGTCGTCGGCTACAACGTCCCGGGCCTGTGAAGGGTCGTTCCGTTATTCTCTCGCCGCGGACATGCCGAAAACCTGCGCCGGCACGCGCGACGGGATACAATTGCCGGCTTGCCCGAACCGAATATTGCCGTCGTGCGGTCGTCGTGCGCGATGACGGGTCCGGCGGGCAGTCAGAATGCCGCAAGTTTTCAGACATGTATCTCACGAATCTGCAATTTCAGGAGTGATCCCCAATGCAGCGAACGCTTTCCATCATCAAGCCGGATGCCGTGGCCAAGAACGTCATCGGTGAAATCTACACACGCTTCGAACGCGCCGGTCTCAAGATTGTCGCGGCACGCATGGTGCACCTTTCCCGCGAGCAGGCCGAAGGCTTCTATGCGGTGCATCGCGAGCGACCGTTCTTCAAGGACCTGGTCGAATTCATGATGTCCGGGCCGGTGATGATCCAGGTGCTTGAAGGCGAAGATGCGATCGCCCGGAATCGTGAGCTGATGGGGGCCACTGATCCGCGCCAGGCCGCCCCCGGCACTATCCGCGCCGACTTCGCTTCCAGCATTGACGCCAACGCCGTTCATGGGTCAGACGGCGAGGACACCGCCAGCCAGGAGATCGGCTTTTTCTTCAATGCGGATGAGATATACTCGCGTTGATCGAAAGGCTTGGAGCCCATGGCTGAACTTGCCCCGAAGACAAACCTGCTCGGCATGAGCCGGCAAGATCTCGAGTCGTATTTTTCCTCGTTGGGGGAAAAATCGTTCCGTGCCCGGCAGCTTCTGCAGTGGATCTACCAGCGCGGCGTCACCGACTTCGCGCTGATGACCGACCTGAGCCAGAAGCTGCGCGAGCGCCTTGGCGAGGCCGCCGAGATTCGACCACCCGAAATCCTCAGCGAGCAGAAGTCGGCCGACGGCACAATCAAATGGCTGCTTTCGCTGCCCGGCGGCAACGCGGTCGAAACCGTCTTCATTCCCGAGCCGGCGCGTGGGACGTTGTGCATCTCATCGCAGGTCGGCTGCATGCTCAACTGCACCTTCTGTTCCACGGCGATGCAGGGCTTCAGCCGCAACCTCTCGGCCGCCGAGATCATTGGCCAGGTCTGGCTCGCCGATCGCCGAACCGGTGACCGACGAATCAGCAACGTGGTTTTCATGGGTATGGGCGAACCGTTGCTCAACCTCGACCAGGTCGGGCCGGCGCTGGAGCTTCTGCGCGAGGATCTTGCCTACGGTCTGGCCGCCCGGCGTGTGACTGTCTCGACCGCCGGGGTCGTGCCCGGGATCGATGCGCTGCACGATTTACCCCCGATCGCGCTGGCCGTTTCGCTACATGCGCCGAGCGACGAGTTGCGCGGCCGGCTGGTGCCGCTCAACCGCAAGTATCCGATTGCCGAACTCATGGCGGCCTGCAGGCGCTATCTGAAACGCTGCCACAGCAAACAGTCCGTTACCTTCGAATACACGATGATCGACGGAGTCAACGACAGCCCGGAAGTGGCCCGGCAGCTTCGCCGGTTGCTTTCGGACCTGCCGGCCAAGGTCAACCTCATCCCTTTCAACCCGTATCCCGGCACCCCTTTTCGTTGCAGCAGCAGCGAGAACATGCTGAAATTTCAGGAAATTCTTCGTGCTGGCGGCCTGATAGCAACGGTCAGGCGCACGCGCGGAGACGACATCGATGCCGCCTGCGGGCAACTTGTCGGCAAAGTGCTCTCCAGCAGCCAGCGGCGGGTATTGGTGCAGCAGCAACTCGCCCGGCAGGCACTGGCATGAATTTTCGCGGCGCGGCCGTGACGATTGTCGAGACCGGCGTCGCGGCCTTCGTCGCGGCCGTCGTCGCGGCCGCGCTGGCCGGCTGTGCCACGACGAACTCGTCGGAAACCGATCCCAGGCGCAGTGGTTCCGCAGTCGATCGCGTCAGCCCCGTGAGGGCGGCCGAAGTCAATACCCGCCTTGGCGTTGGTTATCTGGAGCGTGGAGAAGTCCAGGTAGCCATGGAAAAACTCGAGCTTGCGGTGAAGCAGGATCCCAAACATGTTCCCGCCCATATTGCATTGGGCATCGTCTACCAGTCGATCGACCGCAACGAGCGAGCCTTGCGCCACTTCAAAACCGCCGTTGAGCTTGCGCCGGACGACGGGGGAGCGCAAAATAGTTATGCTGTATTATTGTGTCAGTTAGGCCGATTCAAGGAAGCCGACCGGCATTTTCGTAAAGCGTTGAGCGATCCGTTTTACGCAACGCCCGGCGTGGCGCTGGCCAATGCCGGTTCGTGCGCTCGTCGCGATGGCCGCAATGAGGAGGCCGAGCGCTATTTGAGAGAAGCGCTGGAGTTCGAACCGCAAAGCCGGACCGCTTTGTTCAATCTTGCGAGCCTGTCGTTCGAGGAGGGCGAAAATCTGCGTGCACGCGCCTTTCTGCAGCGGATGGAAGCCGCCGGTGGTCTTGGCGCGCGAGCGTTGCTGCTGGCCGTTCAGGTCGAGCGATCCCTCGGCAGCGAAGCAATTGCCGAGGGTTATGCCAGAACCTTGATGGAACAGTATCCGGATTCACCCCAGGCCTCTCAAGTGAGGCAATAAAAACCAGAAGCGAAATGACAGAAGCCGAAACCCCCTACAAATCAAACTCGAAACTGTCTCCTGGCGCCACGCTTTCCCGGGCGCGGGAGGCTCGCCAGCTGAGCCTTAACGAGACCGCCGGCCAGTTGAAACTGCCGAGATCGACGATAGAGCACATCGAGGCCGACCAGTTCGAGCGGATTGCACCGATTTACCGGCGCGGCTATATCGTCAACTATGCGCGCCTGGTTGAACTGGATCCTCAGCCGCTGCTCGCGCAGATGGGAAAACTGGAACCGGAGCCGCTGCGTGCGGTGCTGCCGGTTTCCGGCAAGCCGCAGCGCTTCGACAGGTTTCTCAAGTTTGCCACCTATGCGCTTGTGACGACCATGATCGTGCCGCCGCTGGTTTATTTTTTCGTTCTGGGCGGGGCGCGTCTGTTCGAGTCGGAGGTCGCTTCGCGCGCCACCGACGGAAGCAACGTCCAGTCGCCGGAAGAGGAAAAGCCCGGGTATCGCGAACGTTTCGCCGATGCGCTGGCAGTCCAGCCGCCCGAAACGACGCAGAACGATGCATCGCACCTTTCGGCGTCCGCCTTGCCGATGAATCCGATACGTACCGTGCCGGCGCCGGTAACGGTCGCCGGCATGGCAGATGATTCGGCGGTCGGAGTCTTGAACCCGGAAGTCGATCCGTCGACGCGCCTGGAACTGGTTCTGAGCGATGACAGCTGGATCGAGATCGAAAGCGCAGACGGCCAGCGGCTGGAATTCGATCTTCTTCGTTCCGGCGAGTCCAGGCAGTACTCCGGTCGCGCGCCGTTCAGGCTTCTGCTCGGGCGCGCAAGCGCTGTCTCGCTGAGCATTGATGGGCGGCCCGTGGCCTTTGACGGTCAGGAGGAAGCCGGCGTGGCTGAACTCTTGATCGGCGAGTCAAGCCCCGACACGACCGCGGCGGATACGAGCGGCGGGCCGTCGAGGGAATAATTTGCCCTGCGGCATCACGCTGCCGCCGCGGCACGAGGTTTCGAGGCCGGATCGCGCGCAGCGCGGTGCCGGCCCTTTCCTGTTCTGGAGATTGAAGATATGAAATCCCTGCAATCGGTCCGGGGAATGCACGACATTCTTCCGGTCGACGTCGCGGCCTGGCAGTGGCTGGAGAATCGACTGGCCACGCTCATGGATCGCTATGGTTTTGCCGAAATCCGGATTCCGCTGGTCGAAAAGACCGAGTTGTTCACCCGCGCGATCG
>Ga0209925_1000244_pt1 | contig 29289 bp, 13 predicted proteins | sample SalPonR2_A_D1_MG_FD_185702 | JGI IMG/M metagenome (GOLD analysis project Ga0209925, IMG submission 185702) | Salt pond soil microbial communities from South San Francisco under conditions of wetland restoration - Salt Pond MetaG R2_A_D1_MG... ... | reverse complement strand
GATTTCATTAGGGTCTGCTATAGTTACTCCATTCGGATAACTTATGCCATAGGTATTGTAATAATTTCCTATAATTTTTACACATTCTCTGGCCGATTTGGCTTGCTGAATAGCCAGGTATCTTATGGCACCCGATACTCCTTTTTCAATTAACGGGTCAGCTTCGCGTGCTTTCATATTTCGGTCTTTCTTCAGAGAAACACCACCGGCAATCGCAACCTTATATTCATTTATTGCAATGGCATCGCCTTCTTTATAACCTTTTTCTGTTTGAAGTGCCATCCATTTAAAGGTTATTTCAGGAATTTCCAGTTTTAATCCGTTGTCCAGGTTAAAAAAAACGACCGAGTCATAATGGGTTCTGGGAAATTTTTGCACATATGAAAATTCTTTCCCGGAAAGGTCATTGTTGTGTCCGATTAGGACAGAATTATTTTTCGTGGTGTTTTTTCCAGCCATGATCATAAAACATCCTTTGTCTTTATCTACAGAGTCTTGAGCAAAGCATATTTCTGTATTTAAAACAAATATTGTAAATAATAAGAAAAGACTGGTGAAGAAAGTTTTGGAAGTATTTCGTTTTATCATGGATTTTTATTTTCAAATTAAATAAAAGGAACTAAACTGTATCAAAAGTAAAAAAATCTCCCAATATTAGCAATCACAATCATATATTGTAAATAACAACTACGTTTGGAGTTCTTCAACCTTTATGAATTTCGATTATTTGTAGATTATCAGAATTGTTTGATAAAAATTTAATTCACCGCAATATGTTATTTACAATGCGCGGAATGGAGAAAAAATGAGTGTAACCTAAAATAATTATTGTTTTAATAATTTTTCTAAATCACGATTATTACGCATAGTATACCTATCGTTTTTTTTAAGATGATGGTATGCGTCATAACCTGATTTATCCTTCCTGCCGGGTTTTGCCCCATGCTCAAGCAGAATTTCAACGATTTCGGGATTTTCTGCGTAATGCGCTGCCATCATTAAGGCCGTCTCTCCCTTCTTGTTTTTTTCTTTGACCTTTGCGCCTAATGCCAGAAGCATTTTTACAGTTCCTTTGTGGTTTTTCTGCCATGAAGCGATCATTAACGGAGTATTGCCTTTATCATTTTGACTGTTAACATCTAATCCTTTCTTACTAAAATAGCGTACCATAGTTAAATAACGATTCCTTGCAGCATGGTGCATTAGGTTGTTCTTATATTCATCTTCTGCGTTTATGTCTGCTCCGGCATCAACAAGCATTTTTATTACCTCTACATTGGCATTGTTCGATGCAGCTTTCATTAAAAGAGAAATTCCATCTCCATGTTGGATTTTTACATCAGCGCCTGCATCAAGGAACCATTTTATAATTTTTTCATTTCTACAACTGTATGTGAAGTAGGAGAATACAGTAAAGTCTTCAGTGTATTTAAAATTCACATCAGCGCCTGAGTCAATGAAGAATTTAACGTATTTTTCGGTGTGCGGATAGTATAGAGCTGTTTGCAAGGGGGTATTGTTCTTTTTGTTGAGGGCATTAAGATTTGCCCCTTTGCTAACCAGTTTTTGTGCCAGCTCCCAGTAATCTCTTTTTATAGCTATATGCAACGGGGTATTTCCTTTATCGGTTACAGGATTTAAAGGCACCTCATAATCAAGAATTAACATGGCTATATCAGGGTATTTCTCCAAGATAGCTTTTAGTAAAGGATTTTTGAATGCCGGGTCAGCACCTTGTTGTAAAAGATATTTAGTAATGTCTGAATATCCACGTCTGGCAGCAGCATACAAATAATATTTTTCGGGTTCAGCCAGGTCAACACCTGCACTATCCAGCAGCTTCACCAGTTGTAGATGTCTTTTTTGAATGGCAACCATAAAGGGTGTGTTTTTATTTTTTGTCTTTAAATCCAGCCGGGCATTCTGTTTAAGCAATAACCTGGCAGTGTGGTAATCTCCATAATAACATGCCAGGTGGAGGGGAGTCCAGCCACTATTATTTGCCTTGTTTACATCACAACCCTGCTTTAGAAAAAAAGCAGCCGCTTCTCTATTTCCTTTCTGAACGGACCTGCCCAGGAGGGTGTAGCCTTTTTTGTCGGTTTCATTGAGGTCGGGAAGGGTTTTAATAATACGATCAAGTAAATCAACCGGGTTGCTGGTATCTTTAATAAAACTTATTACCATATTAATTTGTGGTTTTTGAAGTGCTTCGACAGCGCTGTTTTTTGCCACCTGTAGTGGTGTTTTACCTGCTGAATTTTTTATTTTAACATCAGCGCCGTATGAACGTAACAATTCTACATTTTCATCTCTTCCTGCACTTGCTGCCAGATGCAAGGGTGTTTCTCCTTTGTTGTTTTGAGTGTTTATTTTGCCTCCTCTCTTCAAGATCGTAGCTAAATCAGCGGTTGATCCTTTTTGGGCCAGAAAATGAACTGGCTGCATACCATTCTTAGCGGTAAAATGAATATTAGCTCCTTTCTGTAACAAATATTGAATTACATTCGAATTGCCTCGCCCGGAGCATGCATACATTAAGGGACTGCGACCTGAAGGATATTTCCCCTTGACAGGGGACCCATTTTTAACGAAAAGGTCTACCATAGCCGTATGCCCTTTCATTGCTGCATAATTGACCGGGTAAACATCAGCCATATCTACATTTCTGTGGATGGGTGCGCCATATTGTAGAAACAAATTTACAAGGTTTATATTCCCGTTTTTGATAGCCAGGCTGTAAGAAGAAACGATTTTGTCATTTTTACGGTAACTGAAATCCGCCTTATGTTTTAGCAAAGCCTCGGTTATAAAATAATTCTCAGCTTCTACAGCGTAATAAAGAGGGTCTAACTTAAATTCATTTAAAAAATTTGGATTGGCTCCATGTTTTAAAAGCAGCTTAACCGTTTCGGTTTGATTGTCCATTATGGCTCTTTGTAAAACAGTCCGGCTTTGCTTATAAGTATTGACATGTACATCTGGATTCGCACTATTTTTGAGTAGTAATTCAAGAATACCAAAATAATCCCTGCGTACATTCTCAAGGAATGAGGCATATTTTTTGTTTTTACCTGCTTCCAGGGCTTTGTAATATTTTTCAAAAGCTTTATTAATCCTTTTGTTTTGTGTTTTATATTTTGGACCCTGAATAGACAGATGAGCCATTTTTTTGAAAATGGTTCGCTCTCCCTTGCTTTCATAGACTTTGACGTGTTTGTTTAAACTGAAATCTAATCCGTTTAGAACATGGCGCGCCAATGGTGTAAACCCCAGACTGTCTTCTAAATTAGGATTTGCACCTTTTGCCAGCAAAATACTGCAAAGTTTATAATCGAGATAGGACACAGCGTAATGCAATAGGGTATTGTCGTATTTATAAGCTTTATTAACTTGAGCACCCTCATCTATAAGCTTTTCAATTTTGTCGTAATTGATGTCTTTTTGCTTTATTGATTCATACAAAAGGGCGTTCTTATTTTGACCCAATACATTTGTTAATGTGCAAAACAGTACAAGGACGATAAAGTAAAATTTCTTTTTAAAAACCATGCTTTTTCGTTTTGTTTGGTGAGTATTGAATTCAAAAATAGTAATAATTTTTGAATAATTTTAAGTTGCTGGTAATGTGAATATTATGAGTTGGTCAATTCTGGCTCCTGGCACAAAATGTGACTGAGGTTGAACAATTCATTTTATCATCTTTACGGAATAATCAATTGCGGAGGATAATTTTTGTTATTCTTTACTTTTGATAGTAAACAACAATTTCTTTTTTTCATTTTTAAATAAATACTGCTATGTTGTTATAGATATAAGTTCTCTGTTTACATTAATTTATGAATTGAATAGTAAGAATATTTTGTGCCAAATCAATTTCTTTTTTATCTTTAAAATTTATGCAATATAATGCATACGATTGAACCATATTATAACTGGCGTAAATATTACAGGGCCGAATCGGATCAGAAATCACCCTTTTTTGGGAGAGTGTATAGTGAGTTCTACTTTACCAATACAGTGTATAATTATTATATTCACCCGCAATGGGATGACTTTGGTTCCGAAACTTTATTCCTGAAACTACTTTATACTGATTATGAAAAAGGTTTTACAATCATCGAGTTTATAGGAGAATGGAACGATTGCCTTTTTAATGATGTCATGTTTCTGAAGCGTAATGTTATTGAAACCTTAGTTGAAAGTGGAATAAATAAGTTTATTCTGATCGGCGAAAATGTATTTAATTTTCACTTTTTTGATTCTTCATATTATGAGGAATGGAGAGAGGAAATAGAGGATGGATGGATCCTGGCGATGAATTTCCAGGATCACGTTCGCAAAGAGTTTATCCAGGAAGGGCTTAATGATTATTTTATTATCGGAGGTAATTTTAACAATTTTTCGGGATGGAGAAGTTATAAACCGCAGAAATTATATGGCAGAATTGTAAGGGACCTGTCTTTTACCCTGGATTCTCCTCAGTAATTACATTAAATATTGAATGTTATGCTTTCTTTTTATGTGTTTTCCATGATTATATGAGCGTTTCATAATTTTTTTGTGTCTGATTATTATTTATTGCTTAAATATTTATTACTTTAGACTATTGAAAAATGCTGTTTGTTGTATGTTAAGGTGTTGTAATCCAGTGTTATAATTTTATGTTTACATTTGATATAATAGTTGTTTTTGTAGTTCTTATTTTCATTCTTATTTCTCTTTATAAGGAGATTTTAGGAGCTTCCTTCACATTTGTTATAGCCGTTGTAGCATTAGGATTTTTTGGAATTCTCACCCCCAGGGAAATATTGAGTGGTTTTGCCAACGAACAAATTTTTGTCATCATATTATTGCTTTTAATTGGGGATATTATTCGCAGAACAGGCGTTTTAGAATTCTTTTTTGATAGAATTTTTCAATCGGCTCGCTCTGTAAAAGGCTTTATGGTAAGAATGATGATTTTTATAGCTACCTTTTCTGCATTCCTGAACAATACACCTTTGGTAGCGATTATGATGCCTTATGTAAACAATTGGTCGAAAAGAAATAACATATCTCCCTCAAAATTATTAATGCCGCTTTCATTTGCTGCCATATTAGGAGGTTGTGCCACGCTTGTTGGTACCTCTACAAATCTTATAGTCAGCAGTATGGCTGCTGATCAGAATATTGTTGAGGGTGTGGGTGCGTTAAATATTTTTGAATTCTCCTGGGTCGGTGTGCCTATGATAATTCTCGGCCTGGGATACCTGTTTTTTTTCAGCAAAAAATTATTGCCTGAAAAAACGGATGCCATGGAGGATTTTTCCAAAAAATCCAGGGAGTATCTTGTAGAGGCTCAAATCAGGAAAAACTCACCGCTTATAGGCAAAACAATTGAAGAGGCTGACTTACGAAACCTGAAAGGACTTTTCCTGGTAGAGATTATCAGAAAGTCATACCGGTTTAAAGCAGTTTCCCCTGATGTAATCCTTCAACAGGATGATATTTTGATTTTTGCTGGGGATACTCACACCATTGCTGAAATGATCAATTCAAAATCCGGTCTTACTTTGCCTTCTGTTGGAATGATGTATAAAAAGAAAAAGACTGAGGTGGTAGAAATTGTAATATCTCAAAATTCCTCTCTTATTAATAAAACTGTTAAAGAAGTGAGGTTCCGTGCAAAATATGATGCAGCAGTTATTGCAGTTCACCGAAACGGAGAAAAGATAAGTGGTAAGATAGGAGAAATAGTGATTAAGCCGGGAGATGTGCTATTATTATTTACCGGCGAAGATTTTGTGAACAGAACATCACATACACAAGATTTTTATTTCATATCAAAGGTAAGAGATTTTCGTAAAATAGAAGGATACAAGATAGCTACCTTATTTGGAGGGCTGCTTTTGGCAATTGTTTTATCTGCATTTCATGTTGTTTCATTATTCATGAGTTTGTTGGTCTTGCTAATAGCTGCATTTGCCTTAAATATTGCAAATCCTAAAGACTTGCCCAAGTCAATTGATTATAACCTTGCATTAATAATTGTGCTGTCTCTTGCTTTGGGGGTAGCTATGCGTAAATCAGGGGCTGCTGAGCTTCTGGCTGACTTTATTATTTCTGTGTTTATGCCGTTTGGAAAAGTGGGCCTTTTATTTGGCATTTATTTAATTACGGCATTTTTGGGAGCATATATCGGTAATAAAGCAGCAGTGGCATTAACTTTCCCTATTTCATTGACAATGGCAGGAAATCTTGGCCTTCCGCCAATGCCCTTTATATTGGTTGTTTCTTTTGCAGCAGCAGCCAATTTTATAACACCGATTGGTTACCAGACTAACCTAATGGTTTATGGTCCGGGTGGCTATTCCTTTAAAGATTTTTTTAGATTGGGTATGCCCCTGACAATCATTTATATGTTGGTGACTGTTGGAATTTTGAGTCTCATGTATTTTAAAATATAACAAAAATGAATAACGAAGATTTAAAAAAACTACTGACCCTGGCAACCAAAGCTTCCCTGATAGCAGGAAAAGAAATAAATAAAGTATACCAGGGTACTGATTTCGAGATAGAAAAAAAAGAAGATGAAACCCCTTTAACTCTTGCAGACAGAAAATCTCACGAAATTATAGACAAATATTTGAGAAAAACGAATTATCCCATTCTTAGCGAAGAGGGCAAAGATATACCCTATGAAGAGAGAAAAGAATGGGAATTTTTCTGGCTGGTTGATCCACTGGATGGAACCAAAGAGTTCATTAAAAAGAATGGTGAATTCACTGTAAATATTGCATTAATAAAAAATGGCAGACCGGTAATGGGTGTTGTTTATGCGCCCTATGTACAGGAACTTTATTTCGGATGCGAAAAATTCGGAGCCTATAAGCTTGAAAATGCTACGGAAGAGTGTTGCGATTTCTCTGATTTGAATGAGTTAATGAAAGAAGGATTGAATCTGCCTCTTGCAGAGAAACATTCAAACTTCGTAGTAGTTGCAAGTCGTTCTCATTTAAACGATGAAACAAAAGAGTATATTGATTCCCTCAAAAGAAAACATCAGAATATTGAGTTTATTTCTAAAGGAAGTTCTCTGAAAATTTGTATGGTAGCCGAAGGAAAAGCCAATGTCTATCCACGTTTTGCTCCAACAATGGAATGGGACACAGCAGCAGGGCATGCCGTAGCTCTATCTGCCGGATTTAAGGTGACACGAAAAGATGAAGTAACTCCGTTGGAATATAACAAGGAGGAATTGAGAAATCCGTGGTTTATTGTGAAAGAATAACTGCTCGGAATAAACTTTTTGCTTTTAAAATCCTCTAATGAACACAACTGTCCGGGTTGTGTTTTTTTTTATTTAATGATATTATGATGAAACAATTTAAGGACGATTATATTACAGGACATTTTTCAACTCTTTTTGCTTTTGTAATTTGGGGGGTGCTGCCCATTTTCTGGAAACAACTTAAGCATGTCCCTCCACAGGAAATACTGGCACACAGAATATTCTGGGCTTTTATTTTTTTGTTTTTTATCAATGTGATCTTTAAAAGAAAAAAGATCTTTGAACTTCTTAAAAATAAAAAAAAGAGAAATTCTATTTTTCTCACAGCTGCGCTTATTTCAGTGAACTGGATGGTCTTTATTTTTGCTGTAAACACAGATCATATTGTGGATGCAAGCCTTGGCTATTTTATCAATCCTCTTGTCAGCGTATTTCTGGGTCTCATTTTTTTGAAAGAGAGGATGAACCTGCTTAAAACCATAGCTGTTGGTTTAGCCATAGCTGGTGTATTGTACCTGGCTATTGATTATGGTAAATTTCCATGGATATCAATTACTTTGGCCCTTTCTTTTGGGTTTTACGGGATGTTCAAAAAGATATTTAACCTGGATTCTATGAACAGCATTATGATTGAAACCATGATGCTTAGCATAATAGGAGTAGGATATATGATCTTTCTGGCCTCGCAGGGCGAGGGTCATTTTCTTACATATTCCGGACGGACAGATATATTCTTAATTGTAGGCGGTTTTGTTACCATGCTTCCACTGTTTCTTTTTGCAGAGGGAGCCCGCAGAATTCCACTTGCCAGCGTAGGATTTTTGCAATATTTTGCTCCAACACTCATGCTTTTAATTGGGGTTTTGATTTATAACGAACCACTTACAAAAACATACCTGGTTAGTTTTATTTTTATCTGGACAGGTTTGGCTGTGTATACCTATAATTTATTTCGGGCCGGTTATAAGAAAAGAAAATTAAGGAAGAATTCGGTTGCCTGAAAAATGCTTTTATCTTGAAAAGTCTTGAATAATCGCGGGAATATCCAGCAGATATGCGGCAAATAGAACAATTACAGCTACCAGAACCCACTTTACAAATCGGTTTCCTCTGTTAATAGCCATATTTGAACCAACAAGGCCTCCAAAAACATTCCCAATAGCCGCAATTAAACCTATCCCATATTCCACGTGCCCGTTCAGCATGAAAACAGCCAGTGCGAATGGACTATACAAAAATACAATTAATATTTTAATGGCATTTGCCTTTACCAGGTCGTATCCTGCAATAAGCACTATAGCTGATAAAAGTATAATGCCTACTCCAATGTGAATAAAACCCCCATAGAGTCCAATCAGTAAAAAAATAAAGATTTGGCCCCAGGTGGTTTTTTTCTGAATAAGATGTTTTTGATCTTCCAGCCATTTTTTAGGATTAAAAAACAGCGAAAAAAGCATGATAACCAAAACAACCACAAGAATAATTTCAAAAACATCTTCATTAATGGTTGCAGCAATCTGAGCCCCAAGGATTGATCCAATTACAACCGGAAAGGCAAGTATAAGCCCTTTTTTCAAATCAAGAAACTTGTTTCTCTTAAAATTGAGTCCGGCAACAAGCGTCTGCATAACCACACCCAGCCTGATTGTTCCATTGGCTATATTTGCTGGCAAACCAAGCATCATGAAAAGCGAATAAGTTATTACGGTCCCGCTTCCGGCGATTGTATTGATAAATCCCACCAGAAATCCGGCGATAATTAGCAAAGAGATAATTTGCCAGGAATAAAGTTCAAAATGATCAAGCAGATCGATTGCAAGCATAGTTATAATTAAGTGAGCTGGCAAAAATATATTATTTCTGAAAATTAAACCAGCGGTTAAAATTAAATAACCCCGACTCGCTTTAAGCCGGGGTTTGGGGTTTATTTATCTTTAGGGATTTTTTTGATTACATCAACAAGCAGATGCCAGAATTTTTTTGTTGTCTCGATGCTGATTCTTTCTTCTGGTGTATGTGCTCCTTTGATAGTCGGACCGAAAGATATCATATCCAGGTAAGGATATTTTTGAAGGAATAAACCACATTCCAGTCCAGCGTGAATGGCCTTTACTTCGGGATTAGTATCAAAAAGTTTTTTATAAGAGTCCCTTGTAATTTTCATAATTTCAGAATCTGTATCGGGCTGCCATCCGGGATAACCTGCAGAGTGTTCCACTTTTCCCCCCGCAAGCCTGAAGGCGCTTTTTACCATTGCTGCAATATCATCTTTTCCTGTATCAACGGAACTTCTCTGACTGGTAGTGATGAAGAAATGATCTTCTTTTGCTTCAATGGAAGCAAGGTTTGTAGAAGTTTCCACCAACTCTTCAATTTCCTGGCTCCATGCATGTACCCCATGTGGGCAGGCATAGATGCCATCCAGCAGAGCGTCTTGCGTAGCCTTGTCAATAACAAAGTCTGCATTTTTTTCTTCCTCCATCTCCATGTCAAGATCGGGCGCTGTTACCTTCAGTTCATTTTTTACAGCCTCCTTAAACTCTTCAAAGAATTTTTTTGCTTCTTCTTTGTTTTCATTATTGATGGTTACGATGGCTTCTGCTTCTCTTGGAATAGCATTATGGGCTCTTCCACCTTCAATAGAAGTTAATCTTATATCAAATTTTTCATTTAAATTCCATATAAATCTGTTTAATACCTTGATAGAATTGCCAAGTCCTTTGTGAATTTCATCTCCTGAGTGACCTCCCTGCAGGCCAGATACAAAAAATTTAAATGGGGTATGATTTTCCGGGAGATATTCTTTTTCAAAGTTGAAAGTGATGGTTGTCTCTTTACCTCCCGCACAACCAATGAATAATTCTCCTTCATCTTCAGAATCAAGGTTTAACAACACTTTGCCATCAAAGAATTCCTCTTCCAGGGCAAAAGCACCTGTGAGACCTGTTTCTTCATCAACAGTGAATAAGCACTCAACAGGCCCGTGAGGGATATCTGTTGAAGCCAGGATAGCCATTTGAGCAGCAATACCAATACCATCATCTGCTCCCAGGGTGGTTCCTTTAGCTTTTACCCAATCACCTTCAATATAAGGTTCAATCGGATCTTTATCAAAATCGTGTTCTGTTCCTTTATTTTTTTCACCCACCATATCCACATGGCTTTGTAAAACAACTGTTTTCAGATTTTCTTTTCCGGCAGTAGCAGGTTTTTTAATTAGCATATTACCTGCTTTATCCTGTTTTGATTCCAGGTTAAGTTTTTCAGCAAAATTTTTTAGAAACTGCAGAATCTTCTCTTCTTTTTTTGAAGGTCTGGGAATTTGGCATATCTGTTCAAAATAATTCCAGACTACTTGAGGTTCAAGGTTATTTAATTTTTCCATATAAAATAGATTTTAATTCTTTAAAAATAAAGTTCAAAGATACAATATGTGATCATAAAAAAAAGAAATTGGAAGAATCTGTATAACATCCCGGAGGGTAATACCTATTGAGTCAGCAACATATTTATTTTTTTATAAAGTTGTTTCTCGTTGATAGGTTTTGAGATATAATCGTTACATCCCGACTCAAGGATCTTGTTTTTTTCTTCTTCAAGTGCATAGGCAGTTTGTGCAAGAATAGGTAAATCTTTGTTAAATTTTCTTATTTCCTTTGTAGCTGTATTCCCATCTACCCCCGGCAATTGTATATCCATGAGCACAAGATCAATATCAGAATTGTCTTTACATTTTTCAATAGCAGTCTGTCCGTCTTTTGCGTGTATGATACCTGCATTTGTCTCCCTGAGTAGTTCTTTTAAGTATTCATAACTTAGGATATCATCTTCAACGATTAGAATTGTTTTATCTTCCCAGTTAAATATTTCAGGTTCTGTTTCCATTGTTTTTTCTTCTTTAATTTTGTGGGCAGGATTATAAGGTAAGGTAAAGTAAAAGGTTGCACCCTCGTTAAGGTCAGATTCTACCCATATTTTTCCACCCATTAACTCGATAAGTGCTTTAGAAATGCTTAGTCCCAGTCCTGTTCCTCCATAAAGCCGTTTAGAGGAATCATCTGTTTTTCTGAAACTATCAAAAATATATTCTTGTTTTTTCTGGTCAATACCGATCCCTGTATCTTTCACATAAAATAAAATAGTGTCTTTGTCTTCCAGTTTATACCCATACTCGATGGTTCCTTTATCTGTATATTTAAATGCATTAGACAATAAGTTTGATATAACTTGTTTCAGCCGGATTTTATCGAGATGGATAAAAGTTCCATTATTTTTTACTTCCTGGTGTAACTTAAAATCAATTTCAGAGTTTTTTTCACTAAGTTCTTCAAAGTCACTGTAAATTTCTTCCATCAATCCATTCAAAGAAAATCTTAATTGATTTATATTTAACTGGTTAGCTTCGATTTTTGAAACATCTATAATATCATTAATTATTTGCAGGAGTTGATCACCTTTTTCAATAATATTTTTTGTATACTCTTTTTTCTTATCTGTATTGATATTATTTTTTTGTAACAATTTAGAGAACCCAACAATTGCATTCATGGGTGTCCTTATTTCATGGGAAGTGTTAGCCAGGAAAGCTGATTTAAGACGATCCGATTCCTCTGCTCTGTTTTTTGCCTCCACAAGTCTTTTTTCCAGATTTTTTCTTGCTGTAATATCTCTTACAACAGCCAGCAATAGTTCTCTGTGCTCAATCTCAATTTTATTAACACTAACCTCTGCAAAGAATGTTTCTCCGTTTATTCTTTTATGAGTCCATTCAAAATATTGTCTTTGTCCCTCAAGGCATTTGTCAATTATGTCTATTGAAAGATCATATGAATTTGATCCGTCAGGCTGTTGCTTAGGTGATAACTGGTCTGGCGACTGACCAATAAGTTGATCTTTTGTAGCATTAAAAATTTCTAATGTTTTATAATTACAATCAATGAATCTGTATTTTTCAATTAGTAGTATCCCGTCATTAGCTGCATTGAAAAGTGCTTTATATTTCTGTTCATTAATTTGTTGTTCTTTTTCTTCTGATTCTGATCCTTTGTAGAAAAAAATGAGGTAGATTATCAATAACAAAAATACAAAAGAAGATAGAATAATATAAGATAATTTGCTTTGCCAGATATCAGATTTTATAAGTTGATTATTAATCTCAATCCCTAAAATCCAGTTCCAGGGTTCATAATTGGTAGCGTAAATGTATTTTGTTTTGAATTTATTCTTATCTCTCCTGGAGGGCATTTTTTGTTTTAAAAAGAGGAATTTATTTTTCTGAAGAGAATCAATGATAGTTTTGAAAACAAAAATACCTTTATTATTCTGGAAGTCATATAATTTTCTGTGCTCCAGTTTAATGTCAGGGTGGAGCATCATGAATGAATTGTTATCCATCAGCCAGAAATCTTCTCCTGCTCTTGAATGTTTTATTGTTTTGTTTATAACATCTTTTACTTCTTTTTTTGCTTTATTTAATGAAATGATATCGTTTTGGGCTAAATTATTGTTTTGATCTGCAATTTCCCAAATCTTGGTTGAGATTTTTTCATAAGTGTTTTTATATTGATTGATAGTATGATTTTTCTGATATTGAAAGGAGAGGAAACATGTTGTAATAATGGCTATTACCAATATAAGAATAAAAAAAAGGCTTATTCTGTTGTTAGGTATTTTCTTTTTTCTATTAAACATGTTTATTGATTAATGTAGGTTTGGTAAAATTAATAATTATACTTAAAAATTCAAATTGTTTATATAAAGTTATTGGATTTTAATCACCTTAAATAACTATTTCATAATTTTATCTTTAGACTAAAAATTCTTTTTATTTTTACAATATATATTTTTTAATGAAACTTAAAAGGGAGTAAACTATGTCAAAAAGAACAATTGTTACTATGCCCGGCGACGGTGTCGGCAAAAAAGTTTTAAAGGAAGCCATTCGGGTTTTAGAAGCTGCTGGATTTGAAGCAGATTATGTACATGGAGATATTGGTTGGGAATTCTGGAAAAAAGAAGGAAATCCACTTCCGCAGAGAACAATAGATTTAATTGAAAAGCATAAAATAGCGCTTTTTGGAGCGATTACTTCAAAGCCAAAAGATGAGGCAAATGAGGAACTTGCACCCGAACTACAGGGGAAAGGACTTGTTTATTCCAGTCCAATTGTAGGATTACGTCAGCATTTCGATATGGATATATGTATGCGTCCTTGTAAAACCTATAAAGGCAATCCTTTGAATTTTATCCGGCGTGGCCCTGGAGGAGATATTGAGGAACCTGAGATTGATTCTGTTATTTTCCGTCAGAATACCGAAGGATTGTACGGAGGCGTTGAATGGTCAAACCCCCCGGATGATGTGTATGCCGCTCTTAAAACTCATCCAAAGTTTATGAAAAAATTTGGTGATGTACCTAAAGAAGAGTTATCAGTTAGTACGAGGATTTTCACAAAGAAAGCCACTGAACGAATTTTAAGAGCAGCTTTTGATTATGCCAAGAAATACGGCTATGAATCTGTTACTGTTTGTGAGAAACCAAACGTAATTAGAGAAACTTCAGGTATGATGTATAAAATGGCACTGGAAATGCAGAAGGCTGATTATCCTGATATTTATGTAAAAAATACCAATATCGATGCTCAGATGATGTGGCTAACAAAAAATCCTGAGAACTATGGTGTTATGGTATCCGGAAATATGTTCGGGGATATTGTATCAGATGGCTTTGCTGGTTTAATAGGTGGTTTAGGGTTTGCCTGCAGCGCCCAGTTTAACCCTGATACAGGAATTGGAGTTTTCGAACCCACACATGGCTCTGCTCCTAAATATGCAGATTATCCTGTTTCTATAGTAAACCCTATTGCTATGATCATATCTTCTTGTATGATGCTGGATTTTATAGGGGAAGGAGAAATAGCACAAAAAATTCGTACTGCTGTTGCTGAAGTTATTTCAGAAGGAAAAGTGAGAACTTATGATATGATGAAATTGTCTGGAAAACCTGATGTAACTGACAAAGGAGCAGCTTCAACAGAACAGATGGCAGATGCGATTATTGCTAAATTATAGCTTTTTGCATTGTGTTGAATATATTTTATTCGTGAAATTTAAAAATCAACTATATGGATGATAAAGTAAAAAAACTGTGGCCTGAACTTGAGTGGATTAAAGATGAAGACTTGAGGAATAAAGTTGCAAAAACCTGGAGTATTGCCCTGGAAAGAAGCGAGCTTACTCCGGATGACCTCCAGACAATTCCTTTTACACTCTTGGTTCCCGACCTAAATGTTTCCTTTATGTCTCATAAACGGGCAGTTGTTCATATTGCAAAAGAGGCGGGAGATAAAGCCAATGAATTTTTTAAAGATGATCTCCCTGTTAATATGGATGTTCTGATAGCCGGAGCTATTCTTGCTGATGTGGGGAAACTTCTGGAGTATAACAAAAAAGAAGGGAAAGTTGTACAGGGTTCTTATGGTAAATATTTACGACATCCTTTTTCTGGTGTTTCCCTGGCCGAAGAATGTGATGTGCCCCCCGAAGTTTGTCATATAATTGCAGCGCATGCAAAAGAAGGCGATCATGTAAAAAGATCTACTGAAGCCTATTTTGTGCATCATGCTGATTTTATGACATTCCTGCCTTTTAAAGAGAGGTTGAAAGTATAACATTTATCCCGGATTAAAACCTAACAGCGCTACGTTATACGCAGCGCTGTTTTTTGATATTATAATCTTGTTTATGAACGGTTAAAAATCATTGATTAATAATATCAATATTAAACGAAATTATATTATCTATATTCTAAAACTATAATAGTTAGGTGTATATATATTTTAGAATTTTTCTAAATAGGAATCATTTGTGATGAATGATTTGCGATTTATATGAATTGCAACTATTTTTATTCAAGATCATTAAATCATAAAAATATCACCTATGACTCTATTAAGAAAATATTTCAGTTTAGTACTTATTCTGCATTTTTTTCTGGTTATAAATATCAATGCTCAAAATGTAGCAGTTACTGATAGTGCTGATTACGAAGCTGATGCCTCAGCTATGCTTGATGTGCAGTCTTCTGACAAAGGTATGTTAATACCAAGGCTAACTTCTTCACAAAGACTTTCTATTCCAAATCCTGCTAACGGTTTGATAGTATATGACGAAAACTATAGCGGATTTTTTTATTATAATGGTACTGAATGGTTAAGTTTATCTTCTATGAATACTGCACCGGGTAGTAACGGCGCTTTATTTCATGTACTGAATACAAATGGGGATACTGTTTTCGCTGTTTATAACGATGGTGTGGAAGTTACTGTACCAAATAATGTTAAAGGACCTATTGGAGGCTTTGCTGTAAGCGGAAGGAATAATACAAAAGGAACCACAGATAAAGTTTTTTTCACAACCCCTGATAGTACCCGGGTTTTTGTTAACGAGGGAAACAGAGGACCTATTGGTGGATTTGCTGTAAGTGGAAGGAATAATACAAAAGGACTAGTTGAAGATATATTTGTAAGTACACCCGACAGCACACGTATATACGTAAATAAAAACGCGAAAGGTCCGATAGGTGGATTTGCCGTAAGCGGTAGAAATAATACAAAAAATATCACTTCAAATTTTATGAGTCTAACACCAGATAATTATTTTATCGGTGAGGGAGCTGGTAGTTCTATTACAACAGGACTTTACAACTCATTTATTGGCTATGAAGCTGGACTAACTGATAGTTCAGGGTCAAAAAATATTTTTGTGGGTTATCAGAGTGGCAGAAGCAATACCGACGGAAGCTACAATACCTTTTTGGGAACCGAGAGTGGTAAAGCCAACACCACTGGATCTGCAAACACATACATAGGAGAAAATTCCGGAAGAGCTATCATAGATGGAGTCCAGAATACATTTGTTGGCTGTTCTTCTGGTGAAGAGGTTTTAGCAGGGAATAACAATGTTTTTATGGGGTATAATTCTGGTAAATACCACCATTCAGGTGATAATAATATTTATATAGGAAACGATGCCGGTAGTGGCGATGGCATAAATAATGAAACAGGAGCAAATAATGTCTATCTTGGAACACGCAGCGGACAAAATAACCAGAGTGGTTCTTATAATGTTTTCCTTGGATTTGAAAGTGGAATTTTAAATACAACGGGAGAGTATAACTTGTTTATTGGTTACCAGAGCGGACATAGCAATACAACAGCCAGTTTTAATACTTTTTTAGGTTATAATAGTGGTCTTTCCAATGAGGATGGTGAGTTCAATACGTTTCTTGGATTTAGTTCGGGAAATGCAAATACTACAGGTATATCAAATACTTTCCTCGGGCATGGTGCAGGTTATAGCAATACAACCGGAGGTCAGAACGTGTTTATAGGCGCATCTGCTGGCCTTAACCATACTGAGGGAGGAAGTAATGTAAGTATTGGTTATGAGGCCGGCAGAGGAGATAGCGGTGGCGAAACCGGAAATTACAATATATTTATCGGAAGAGGAGCTGGGTACTCTTCAACAACTGGAATTAGTAATGTTATGCTTGGGTATTACACCGGTTACAACATTACAAACGGCGAAAGTAATGTTTTCCTGGGAACCCAGGCTGGCTATAGTAATACATACGGAGATAAAAATGTGTACCTGGGAAATTATGCAGGTCATTCGGGAAAGGGTAGCCAAAATGTTCTTATTGGTGATCATGCTGGTTATGCAAATACAACCAGCCAGAATGTTTTTGTAGGTGAAAGCGCAGGGGAGAGTAATACCTCGGGAAGCAGAAATGTCTTCCTTGGTTTTAGCAGTGGGCAAGAGAATATAACAGGGTGGCAAAATACTTATATCGGAGGACAGAGTGGAATGCATAACCAGGGTGATTTCAATACTTTTCTGGGTTATTTATCTGGTGGAGATAATGTGACTGGAAACAACAATGTTTTTCTTGGCAGAAGAGCCGGCCAAAACACTAATGGATCCTACAACGTTTATGTTGGCCATAAGGCTGGCGAAGGTCATATAGGTGATGGCAATGTAATAATTGGGAATGAAGCAGGAACTTATAGCTCTGGTTCTAATCAACTTATAATTGCTAATTCTGATACTACCCAATTAGTCTATGGTGAATTTGATAATTCTCTTCTTCGGATTGATGGGAGTTTAGGAGTAGGCAAAGACCCAACTGAAAACCTGGATGTAGATGGTAAAACCAAAACAATTAACTTCCAAATGACTTCTGGTGCAACCGATGGATACGTTTTAAAATCCGATGCATCAGGTAATGCCGTTTGGTCAGATCCTTATGATGATGACTGGTCTGTTTCAGGAAATGATGTTTATTACAATAACGGTCAGGTTGGTATAGGTACAACTTCTCCGGCTACTGCTTTACATATAAGACAATCAGGAACAACACTCTCATCAGGTATTCGTTTAGAGACTTCTCTGGGTACTGGCGAAGACTGGTATTTATACATGAATGGCAGTGACAATTTTATTATTAGAAATGACGCAACAGATCTTATTGGATTTAATGAAACAGGGTATGTTGGCATTGGTACAATTTCTCCTTCAGACCAATTGACTGTTGAAACAGGACACGCCAGTGGTTACGCAGCTAATTTCTTTAACGACGGGAATGCTACCAATTATTATGGCATAAAAATACAGGGTGGAACTGATGATGCAAGTGGGGATAATCACTTAATAAGTTTTTATGATGGTGACGGAACTTATCATGGAGCATTAACAATTAATAATTCTAATGTTGAAATTATACAGGGTTCAGACCGTACGCTGAAAACAGGAATTATAAATACCAAAATTTCCGGAACGGGAATTATAAACAGACTGAATGTGGTAGATTTCAGGTATAAAGAGAATAATAAACCTGCCACAGGCTTTATCGCACAGGATGTAGGAAGTGTTTTTCCTCAAATGGTTACAAGGAATCAGGAAAATGGGTTGTTAGGAATAAAGCCTTTACGACTGATTCCTATACTAACAAAAGCCATTCAGGAACAACAGAAAGAAATTGAAGAATTTAAAGAAAAACTCACAAATAAAGAAAAGGAATTAAAATCCTTGAAGAAACAAATAGAAAGTATTTCAAAGCGGTTAGATGAAATTGAAAAATAAATATAATTAATTTATGACATGAGTTCTTTTTTGCAAAAGTTTTGGAAAGGTTGTGTATTACTGTTCATATTTATTTTGTTTTTGCTTACTTCGCAGGCTCAGAATGTGGCGGTAACTGACAGCGCTGATTATGAGGCAAATGCATCGGCAATGCTTGATGTACAGTCTTCTGACAAAGGAATGCTTATCCCTCGTTTAACTTCCTCACAAAGGTTATCTATAGCTAACCCTGCTAATGGTCTGCTGGTATATGATGAAAATTATAATGGATTCTTTTTTTATAATGGAGGAGAATGGTTGAGTTTGTCATCTATGAACACTGCTCCAGGAGATAACGGCGCTTTGTTCCATGTTTTGAATACAAATGGGGATACTGTTTTTGCCGTTTATAACAATGGGGTAGAAGTAACTGTTCCAAATAATGTTAAAGGTCCCATTGGTGGTTTTGCTGTTAGTGGCAGAAATAATACCAAGGGAACTACTGATAAGGTTTTTTTTACAACACCCGATAGTACAAGAGTATTCGTTAATCAGCAGGCGAAAGGTCCAATAGGTGGATTTGCCGTAAGCGGGAGGAATAATACAAAGGGTATTGTAGAAGATATTTTTGTAAGTACAGCTGATAGTACCCGTGTTTATGTTAATCAGACAGCCAAAGGTCCGATCGGTGGATTTGCTGTAAGTGGAAGGAATAATACAAAAGGAACCACTACAGATTTTATGAACCTTACAACTGATAACTATTTTATAGGTTTTGAAGCAGGAATCAACACAGAACCCTCTACAACTTCAGATCTTGGTAAGTTTAACTCTTTCCTTGGTTATCAGGCAGGTAAGCAGAATTTAACGGGGTACAGAAATATTTTGCTTGGATATAATGCGGGCATGAATATAACAAAAGCATACGATAATATTTTTATCGGTTATAAAGCAGGAATGAATGTGGATACAGCACATAATAATGTTTTTCTCGGAACAAATGTAGGCTTGGATTCTCGTGGTTGGAGTAACATATTCATAGGAGACTCATCCGGCTATTCAAACATTGGCGGGTACGACAATGTTTTCATGGGTTACGCTGCCGGAAAAATGAACCAATCAGGACATCATAATGTGTTTATTGGCTCCAATGTTGCAAAAAGTAATACCCATGGGTTTGATAATGTGATGCTTGGTGCAAATGCAGGTTTGAATAATACTGAAGGCTCAAGCAATGTATTTATCGGGGATAGAGCAGGGACAGGAAATACTATCGCTTCTCATAATGTATATATTGGAAATCTTGCTGCTTTTAACAGTTCTACAGGTGATGATAATATTGTGATTGGTTATGAAGCTGGTAAAGAAAACAATTCAGATAATAATGTGATTCTTGGAAAACAGGCTGCAATGATGAAAAATTCAGGGGATAATAACATAATTATTGGAGAGCAGGCAGCTAAAAATTCGACCGGAGGATATAACAATATTATTATGGGACAGGAAGCAGGATTAAGTGGAACCACCTCAAACAATAATATTTTTATAGGCAATTTTAGTGGCAAAAATCATAAAGACGGCAGATATAATGTTTTTATCGGCCGAAATGCTGGTTATGCTGATACAAGCGGTTTCGAAAATGTTTATATAGGTTTTAACAGTGGTAGTGATTGCATTAGTGGTACCGGAAATGTTTTTCTGGGAAGTTTTACAGGTCAGCACACTACCAATGGAAGCGGTAATACCTTTTTAGGAAAAACAGCTGGAATGAGCAATATTACCGGACAGAAAAATACATATGTTGGTTATTATAGCGGATTTGGAAATATATCCGGAATATACAATACTTACCTGGGTAGTATGGCCGGTGGAGGCAATAAAACAGGTAATAATAATACAATTATTGGCAGACAAGCTGCAAGATATGATACAATAGGAAGTAATAATACAATGCTGGGTGCCAGAGCCGGATTTAGTTCTGAAGAGGGTTCCGGAAATGTTTTTATTGGATACCAGGCAGGATATAATGAAATGGGATCTAATAAATTATATATCAACAACTCAACAGGTAATGAAACAGAGTCTTTAATTTACGGAGATTTTGATTATCCCCAGTATCTGAGAATAAACGGTGATCTGGGAATTGGAAAAGCACCAACAGAATCACTCGATGTTATGGGTGGTATAAAAATTGGTAATACAACCAATACTGATGCTGGAGTAATACGCTGGACAGGTGCTGATTTTCAGGGAAATAATGGCTCTGGCTGGGTTTCTCTTCTGGGAGATGACGATTGGACAGTTAATGGAAATATTCTTTATTCAAACAATCCAGGGAATGTTGGAATAGGGATTTCCACACCAAATGCCATCCCTAAGTTACATGTTGTAGGTAGCGATACCCTGGGCGCAGTTTTAATTGCTCCTTCAATTTCTACAAGTGGGAGCGATTCAAAACTCATGCTTGCTGAGGATAATGATAATAATTTTGGAATGTCAGTAATATATGATGGTGGACTAAACGAAATGCAAGTTTATGGTAAAGCAAACTCTACTTTTTATGGTCCTCATTTAACTATCAGCAGAAATGATGGTGGTATAGAGATGCCTGGTGTTCCCGGTGATGATGTTGGAGCAACCTGGAGTTATTTAAAAATTAGTTCTTCTGGGGTATTAGGAACTGTTAATTCTAAATTGGATAGACTGAATACTTCGAAAATCAAAGACATTTCATGGTTTTATAATATTGAACCTATTCAGTTTAACCTTAAAGAAAACCCTGGAAATACTTATTATGGAATTGACCCTGTAAAAGTAAAAGAAATTAATCCGGGAATGGTTATTCTTAATGCAGAAAATGAACCAGTTTCTGTTAAAAGAATGGAGCTTGTACCTGTTTTGATTGAGGTTATTCAACAACAAAACAAAAAAATGAATCAAATCTCCAGTAGTTTGTCTGAAGCTCAAAAAGAGAATGAGGAATTACGACAGGAAATAAAGGAGATTAAGGAATATTTGAAAATGAAATAAATTTGTTTGTTATGGAATATTCAAATAAGATTACTTATCATGAATGGTTATTGTTGTTTTTATTGTTTTTTCTTTCAAATCCCATATTGGCTCAGAAAGGAATTAAAAATAATGGAGCAAGAATAACAATCAGTGAACACTCGAAAATTGTAATGAGTGGTAATGATTTTCAATTCATAAATCAATCAGGATCAGATGAAGATGGGATAATAGATTTGGATGGTGATTTATTTATTGATGGTCCAATCTATAACAATGCTACAGGTGGAGAATTCTTTATGAATTTTAACGGAAAAGGTCGGGTCGTTTTTACAGGCACAGACCAGCAGATTATTGGTGGTTCTGCAAATATCAGGTTTGAAAATATAGATATAAAAAACGATGCCCATATTGTGTTGAATAGAAGTATTGCTATAGAAAATGACTTGAATTTTATTGACGGAAATCTATTATTAAATGGTAATTCCCTCTATCTTGAAGAAAATGGATCTGTTTCTGGTTCGCTTGGAACATCAATGATTATACCTGGCTTAGGTGGATATGTATATAAAAAGTTTAGTGCTACGGGTTCTTTTACTTTTCCAATAGGCGATAATACAGGAACAACTGAATATACGCCTGTAAATTTTTCCCTTAATAGTTATTCTTCCATAACAAATGCATATTTTGGAATTAATGTATCAGATGAAAAATACTCAGAAAATACCAGCCCGTCGGAATTTCTTTCACGATTTTGGAATTTACAGCATTCTGGTATAACAAATCCTGATTATTCAGTTGATTTTCATTATTTAACAAATGATGTGGTAGGGAGTGAAGCAGATATTTATGCTGCTCGATATTATTCTTCTGTAAGAGAAGTGTTTAGCAAGGTAGATGATTTTAATAATATTCTTTATGTTAATAATGTTAGTTCTATTGGTAATTATACTGGTGTAGACGGAACTGTTCCGTCAGTTTCTGTTACTTCTGCTGAACCTGATCCTACAAGCAATAGTCCTTTTAGCATTGATATTGATTTTAGTGAGGAGATAACAGGTTTTGAACTTGCTGATTTTTCTGTATCGAATGCCGTAATGAGTAATTTAAATACTTCTGATAATATATCTTTTACTGCTGATGTGAGTCCTTCAGCAGATGGTACAGTTGAAATTGAAATACCTGGTGGAAGTGTAACTGATATGGCAGGAAACAACAATCCTGCTTCAAATGTTTATCAAATAGAATACGATGGAACCAACCCTGGTGTGAATGTGTCAACTTCGGAAATAAGTCCTGTAAATTCCAGTTTTCAGATTACAATTACATTTAGTGAAGAAGTTTCAGGTTTTTCATTGTCAGATATTCAAACAACCAATGGAAGTGCTGGTAATTTAACTGAAATAACGAGTGATATCGAATGGACTGCCGAGATATCTCCTAATAATGATGGCATTGTAACAGTTTCTGTTCCATCGGGTATTGCACTAGATGCTGCAGGCAACTCTAATGATGTGTCAAATACACTTGAACTTTATTATGATGCAACACTTCCGGATGTCACCATCTCATCTGCTGAACCGGATCCGACAAATTCCAGTCTGTTTCAGTTAGAAATTGCGTTTTCAGAGTATGTTTCTGAATTCCAGACTGCTGATATAAACATTACCAATGGATCTGTCAGTAATCTTACTACACCAGACAGTATTATTTTTTCAGCTGATATACAGCCTGGTTCAGATGGTGTTTTGAGCCTGCAGATCCCGGCTACTGTTGCTTTTGATTCTGCCGGGAATGGCAATGATCCTTCAAATGAGTTTACAATTACCTATGATGCAAGCAATCCTCTTGTAAATAGTTTTTATCCGGCAGATGACGGCATTGATGTAGCAATTGGCAGCGATCTTGAAATAGTGTTTGATGAAGTTGTTAATATTGAATCAGGTAATATCACAATAAAAAGGAGTGCTGATGATACGGATTTTGAGGTTATTGATGTAAATTCAGGCCAGGTAACCGGCGATGGAACCACAAATATAACCATTAATCCCTCTACTGATTTTGCCAGTAGTACAGGGTATTATGTCCTTATTGACAATACCTGTTTTACTGACGAGGCAGGAAATGCTTTTCAGGGAATATCAGCATCGACAGAGTGGAATTTTACCTGCGCAGATGTTAATGATCCAGTCATTCTTAGTACTTATCCTCCTGATAATAGTACAAATGAGACAGTTGACAGAAACATCAGCCTGAAGTTCAGTGAGCCTGTCTTTGCTCAGTCGGGAAATATTACTATCAAGGAAACCTCTTCTGGTTCTACTTTTGAGACCATAGATGTTAATTCCGGGCAGGTATCTGGAAGTTCAACCGATTCGATAGTTATTAATCCTTCAACCGATTTTGAAGGAGAAACTGAATACTATGTTATTATTGATGCCTCAGCTTTTGATGATTCAGAAGGTAACAGCTTTGCAGGAATATCCTCGACTACAAGATGGAATTTTTCTACTGAAGACATATCGAATCCTGTAGCAAATAGTTTCGAGCCCCCAGATGGCTCAGCTTCTGTACCTTTTGATTCTGATTTATCTGTAAACTTTAATGAAAATATATACAAGGGAAGTGGTAATGTTACGATAAAGCTGACTTCAGACAATAGTAACCATGAAGTAATTGATGTAACCTCCGGACAAGTTACTGGAGAAGGAACATCAACTGTTACCATTAATCCTTCTGTTGATTTTGCAAGCAACACGGAATATTATGTGTTAATTGATGCAGGTGCATTTATTGATGCCAATAATAATCAATATTCTGGTATAACAAGTTCAACCGGCTGGAACTTCTCTTCTGAGGATATCGTAGCGCCAACTGTGACAATTTCCTCTGCGGAACCTGATCCGACAAATCAATCCAGCTTTGAGGTGACTATCGAATTTAGTGAAGAAGTACAGAGTTTTGGATCAGGCGACGTGTCAGTTGCAAATGGAAGCTGTACAAATCTCACAACCAACGATAACATTTCTTTTACAGCTTCTATCTCGGCTGCAGGCGATGGTTTAATTGATATGCAGATACCTGCAGGCGTTGTCAATGACCTTGCAGGAAACAGCAATGAAGCCTCATCTGTGTTTTCAATTGAATATGATGGAACTGTCCCGGATGTTATGCTTAGCACAACATTCCCGAATCCTACAAACGTATCGCCTGTTATTGTTGATGTGGAATTTTCAGAATGGGTGTCTGGTTTTGAAATCTCAGATATTTCAACTGGAAATTGCAATGTAACGGATTTATCTACCTCAGATAGCATAACCTTTAGTGCAGAATTGACACCTGTTACTGATGGCCTTGTCACTATGGATATTCCTGCCGGAGTATCAGCAGACTCTGCAGGCAATATGAATACAAGCGCTGACCAGTTTACCATTAATTATGATGGAACATCACCCGCTGTTTCAATTTCTACTACAGAACCTGATCCGACAAATCAATCACCATTTGAAATATCCGTGACATTCACTGAGACAGTAATGGGTTTTGATATTTCTGATATACAGGTTACTAATGGAACCACAAGTAATTTAACAACTTCAGATGATATAAATTATTCTCTAAACATAACTCCAGTATCTGATGGTTTGATTACTACTGATATACCTGCAGGAGTAGCAGAAGATAATGCTGGCAATAGCAATGAAGCTGCATCTCAGTTTACAATTGAATATTATGAAACAGCACCTGATGTGACAGTGTCATCAATGGAGCCAGACCCTACTAATAATCAAAATATAATGGCAGATATTGAATTCTCAGTGGCTGTCTCTGGTTTTGAAGTTGCTGATGTGGATGTAACAAATGCTCAGATTAATGATTTGACGACTTTGGATAGTGTCGTGTTTACAGCAAATGTTACTTTATTGAATTCTGGAGAATGTACTATTCATGTTCCCGGAGGAGTAGCTGAAGATCAGTCTGGAAACCTGAATATTGCATCAAACATGTTTAAGATTGCATATGATCCTGAAATTCCAACTGCCGTTATTAATTCATCTGAACAGGATCCTACTTCTGCTTCTTCTTTTAACGTTACTACAGAGTTTTCAGAAATTGTAACAGATCTTACATTGGGTGATTATGATGTAACAAATGCCTCTCTCAACAATTTGATATCGATTAATGACAGTACATTTGAAATGTCTGTGGTGCCTGTAGCAGAGGGAGAGGTAAATATTTATCTGCCCGAAAACAGTGTGATGGATGCTGCTGGTAATGAAAATGCGGTTTCAAACTCATTTAGCATTTATTATGATGATCAGCGTCCTTCAGCTATCATTTCATCTACAGAAAGTGAACCTACAAATGTTTCTGCATTGGATATGACAATAGAGTTTTCAGAAAAGGTCGGTAATTTTGTAAAAGCTGATATTGAAACAGGTAATGTTACTATTACTGAGATGACAACTACCGATAGTATAACCTTTGAACTGGTAGGTGAACCTCAATCCAATGGTGAATTTACTTTGAATATACCGGAAAATGTGGCTTTTGATGAATCAGGCCATGGTAATCTCGCATCTTCTGAATATTCAAATGTATATGACAATGTTGCACCTGAACTTTCACTTTCAGGTAGCTTCGGAGATTCAACCGAGAATTCTGTTGTTGATATAACGGCAACTGCAACAGAACAAATCAATGGTTTTGAATTGGCAGATATTCAAACTACAAATTGTAATGCCACAGACATCACCAGTTCTGATGATGTTAATTTCACACTTCAGATTGAGCCTGTGGAGGAAGGAACTGTGAATGTTGAAATTCCTGCCGGGTCGTTTACAGATATGGCTGGGAATTTAAATCAAAATTCAAGTTCACTATCCTTCTATTTTATCGGAGCTGTTGGTATTGATGATGCAGATGAGGCATTATGCAATATATATTCTGTTGGAAATAAAATTATTGTTACTATCAATAAGTCAGGCCTGAATTCTGAAAAAGGAACTATCAAAGTATTTAATTCTTTTGGTGAACCTCTTATAAATAAAAATCTGGATAAAAATGACAGATATGAATTTAATGTTTATGGCTCAACGAATGTTTATTTTGTAAAGGTTAAATTAAATAACAGATTATTTACTAAAAAATTAATATTGATGAAAGAGTAGACTGTTATTATTTAAATAAAGAGGAGGAGGCATCTTTAATTATAATTGTCTCCTCCTTCTATTATACATAAAATTGGTAATCCATACCTGTAAAATGATAATTTAAATTTTAACCTTAAATCCATTATCTCCATGAAAAATAATTTGTTATTTTAGTTTTTTATTGTTCAAAATACCCTAATTTGAATTTTAAATAGGGATTATATTTATTATACTGATATTTTTTTTATTTTTACCTTAATTTCCTAATAACTGTGAAGAATGAACAAAAAGAGCTTATTTGTTATATTATTTTTCTTAATAACCAGCCAATCTGTCTTTGCTCAGTTTAATGAATATGGAACCCATTTCATTAAAAATTTTGGAAAATCTGAATATAATGGAGAACCTCAGAACTGGTCTGTGGTTCAGGATGACAGAGGTGTAATGTATTTTGGGAATACGAATTATGTATTAGAGTATGATGGGGAAAATTGGGATAAAATCCAGGTTACAGACAACAATTCATTTATTAGATCTTTGAATGCTGATGAAAGTGGAACTGTGTATGTTGGAACTACTGGTGAATTTGGTTATCTAATGCCTGATAAAAAAGGCAGAATGAGATATCATTCCTTATCCTCGGATATAAATGCTGAAAACCTATCCACAATTTGGAAGATTTATGATAAAAGCGATACAACTTATTTTTGTGCGACAGATACTATTTATGTGTTTAAGAATAAAAAATACATAAATAAATATGCTTTGGATAAGGGTGGATTTTTGAGTTTTATGGTTGGTAAAGAACTGTATGTAGGGAATTACTATAAGGGCTTGGTGAAACTAAAGAATGATTCTATTATTCCAGTAAAAGGAGGAGAATTTTATAAAAAACAGGACGTATTTACCATCCAGAACTTCAGTAAGGATAAATTATTAATTGGAACAAGATATAACGGATTGTATGTTTATGATAAATATACCGGTGAATCGCAGACAATAACCAATTTTAATTTTCACTCTAAAGAATTGAACAAATTACTTAAAGAGGCTCAGATTTATAATGGTAAAAAACTTTCTGACGGGAATTATGCCTTTGGCACCTTGCAAAAGGGACTTATAATTGCAGATTTAAGAAAGGGCGAAATTCTGTATAATTATACAGATAAACATTTACCAGACCCTGCTGTAACGGATATCTGTGAATCTAACCAGGGTAATCTGTGGCTTGCTGTAAATAAGGGAATTTCTTTTGTCGAATACAGTTCTCCCATAAAAAAATTTGACAAGAGTCATGGCTTGAAAGGAATTACAATGGATATCATCAGGTATAAAGGTGATCTTTATGCAGCAACCACTGTAGGAGTTTTTCATCAGAAAAAAACGCAGCAAGGATTTATGCAATTTGAAAAATTGCCCGGAATTAATAACCAGGCCCGACAATTTTCTATACATACTGATCATAAAACAGGGGAAAAACACCTACTTGTAGGTACCATAGAGGGTGTGTATGATTTAACAAATTTAAAAGATATTAAAACTGAATCCCATAAATATACACACACACTATTATCGTCTGATTTTCACCCAAATAAGATTTATTTAGGAACCAAGGATTGGTTTATTAGTTTTATATATCAAGATGGTCTGATTTTATCAGATAAAATTATCCATGAAAGTATAAGACATATAGTAGAACAGGATTCATCAATTCTTTGGGCTACAAGCTTACAGAAAGGTGTTTTTAAGGTCTGCAGAACAGACACCGGTTATACTTATACAAGATATGATACAACCAAAGGACTGCCCTCTAACAGAAATATTAAGGCATTCAAAGTTTCCGGGCAATGTTATTTTGGTACTGAAAAAGGTTTCTACGTTTATAATGATTCACTGGATAAATTTGTTGCCAAAGATCCATTCGGAGGTCGCTATAGTAATGTAAGTCCAAACAATTTTCAATCAGCAGATAATTCTTCTTTTTGGATCTCATATTCAAAAAACGAGGAATATTTCGTTGAAAAAAATATGATGAAAGGCAAGAATATCATTTTTTATTCTAAACCATTTCTTGAAATACCGAATCATACCATCACTTCAATTTATGATGATAAGGATGATATGACATGGTTCACCACACCTGATGGTATCTTTTCTTATGACAATAAGCATAAAAAAGATTATTTAAGTTATAATACTTTAATAAGAAAAGTAAGCCTAACAAATGATTCTTCCATTTTTTATGGTACCAACTACAATGACACTTCAGATTTGCAGGTATCTACAGAACAGCCCAATTTTCTAAAATGTGACCTGGATTATAAATTTAATAATATTCATTTTATTTATACTGCTCCTTATTATGAAGGAGAATCAAAGGTTACCTATAGCTATAAGTTGGAAGGTTATGATGAGGAATGGTCTTCATGGTTGGAAAAAAACGATAAAGGATATACAAACCTGAACGAAGGTCATTATGTATTTAAGGTTAAAGCAAAAAATATTTATGGGGTTGAAAGTAAACTGGCAAGATATGAATTTACTATTTTACCCCCTTGGTATAGAACAATCTGGGCTTATATTATTTATATATTTTTAGGTATTACATTTATTATTTTAATAGTTAAATGGTATACCAGAAGGCTGGAAAAGGAAAAAATCCGACTTGAGAAAATAGTACAGGAACGTACGAAAGAGGTAGTTGCCCAAAAAGAGCAGATTGAGCACCAAAGAG
>Ga0209925_1000243_pt1 | contig 29303 bp, 48 predicted proteins | sample SalPonR2_A_D1_MG_FD_185702 | JGI IMG/M metagenome (GOLD analysis project Ga0209925, IMG submission 185702) | Salt pond soil microbial communities from South San Francisco under conditions of wetland restoration - Salt Pond MetaG R2_A_D1_MG... ... | reverse complement strand
TGACGATGGAACTCGCTTATATATTAATGGAAGCCTTTTAATTGACAATTGGAGTGACCAAGCTTATAATGAGGAGTCGGCCACAATAGCTTTAGAAGCTGGTAAATATTATCATGTAGAAATAGAATATTACGAAAATGGTGGTGGAGCAGAAGTTGATTTCCATTGGGAGTCTGCTAGTCAAACTTATGAAATAGTTCCGTCAACTAATTTATATTATATTACTATTGATAGTAAGACTTATAATATATATTCTAATTTTACAGACTGGCAAAATGCTAAAAGAAGGGATTTAAAAACCAATAAAGAAAAAGAGATTTTAGATGTAAGAGGCCAGTGGTCAAACGCTTTTAATGGAATTAATTTATCTGGATGGACAACAGATATAGAAAACGATTATTTCGTTGTAATTCAAGCTATAGGTTTAGCTAAACCAGATTATAAAAGAAACAGTTTTACTAAACCCGGTTACTTTAGGATATCAGAGACTGGAAGCACAAATGCAATAAAAGTAGAAAATTTATCTGCTGAGATAAAGAATATACAAGCAGAATCTCAGGCTAATGTAGTTCAAGTATCAACACAGTCTAACGATGTAGTAAGGATATTATACAGTAATTTATATAATAGTAGCCACTTAAACTCTGTAGTATTTGCAGATAATAATGATGGAAAACTAGAAATAGCATCCTCCATAATAAGAGATGGTTTAGACGGTGTTAAAGCGTCTGTTAATAACACTGGAATAGTATATATTATAGACTCTACTATAACAGAATGCGAAAATGGTATAGTAACAAACGATACGGATATTAGGCCAACTTCTTGTGCCGTATTTAATAACACTGATGACTTTGTTGGCAGTTTCCAAGAAAATTGGCCTAGATTTTGTGCATCAGATGATGACGACGCTGGAGTTGAAGGAATCGATATAAGTCCTTCAGCGAACGAAGCTGACGATTGGAATAATGCATTTGCAGATTATGCAAACGAAGATTTTAGGATCAAAGACGACTCTTCGGTATTATATGATGCAGGTGAGTCAAATGCTGGAGGAAACTATTATACAGCTAAAAACATACCTTATATAGACATTGGTAATGCCCCAAGAGTTAGAAGAGATATTGGTGCATTTTCATTTACAGATTGGTGGGATTATCGTTATATAGAAAGAATAGAAATTACAGTACCAGCTAGTGAAGTACCAACAGACTTAACAGATTTTCCGTTATATATAAATATATCAAGTATAAATAATTTATCAAGTTTTTGGAGTAAAGCAGAACCAGACGGGTCCGATATTAAAGTAACAAACTCAGAGAGAAAACAAGCTCCTCAAGAGTTGGTGTTTTTAGACTTAAATACAAAAGATGGAGAACTATGGACAAAAGTTAATCTGTCATCAACTTCTGATGCTACTTTTTATGTTTATTATAATTTCTCAAGTTTAAGCGAAGAACCTGACTATCCAGAGCCTATTCCTAACAACAATATATATGGACAATATGAAGTATGGACAGATTACATGGCTGTCTGGCACTTACAAGATTTAGATATAATTGATGCCACTCCAAATAGCCACGATGGAATTGTAAGAGGAGCTCCTACAGTTGTTACAGACGGAAGATTTGGTTATTCTATAGAATGGAATGAAACAGGCAGTGGGGATGAAGAGTCAGCTGATGTTGGCAATATTCAAACAGATAATACTTGGACAGGCATAACTATAGAGTCTTGGTTTAGAAAAGACACTACTGGTGATGAAAGGATGATTTGTAAATCTGAGGGTGGAACTAATGTTACTGATCACATTTTTGCATTACACTCTCAGAACAGAGGAAACTTCATATCTACAAGAATTAGCACAGACCAGACAGATGCATTCACATTTGATGGTGATACTACTTTCTCTACAGGCGTTTGGCAATTTGGAGCTGCAACATGGTCTTCCCAAGATGAGGTGTTAAGGTTATTTGTAAATGGCCAACCAGATACTTCAACTTCTCATGTTGGTAACCATATTAAAACCTCTAGTCAACAAGTAGAAATCGCAAATGTTAATAATACCACAACTAATAGATTTTGGGAAGGCGGTTTAGATGAAATAAGGATTGCTAAAAAACAATTTGCCAACCCACAAGAGAGATTAGAAGCACAATATAACAACCAAACATCAGAGGCTTTTAGTTCTCCATCTCCTCAGCCACAAACAAATCCAATTTATCCACCAACTCAAGAAGTAGTAGCAGCAGGAATATGGTCTGGCACAGCAACACGAACGAATACATTAGATATTGATATAGATATTCCAGAGCTAACTGGTAAATTAGCATTAATAATAGGAGTAAGTAACGAAGACAACAACGTAAGTGAAGTACAGTCTATCACTTTAAATGGTGTTAATCCTACTCTAGCAGGATTAAACACACAAGGCACTGGATATTCTAATACAACCGAGATATGGTATTTCTTAAACGATGAATTGCCTTCTACTCCGGGTACATATACTTTAACAATTACTATGTCTGAAAGCGCAGTTGGAATTGGCGCTACTGTAGCATTATATGATGTAATATTGCAAACAGAAGCACCTGTTTATTCTAGTAATGATGATACAAATGCTTCAAGCATTTCAACCGATGCAACAATAGACTTAAATTATGTGCAGAGTAATATAGTATTTGAAACATTATCATTAGGAGATAGTGAGACATCTACTGTATCGGAAAATCAGACTGAGTTAGTAGATGTAGAGATAGGAAATTCCGGCGCAAGACATGCCTCTTCATTCGGTAATTATACAGATTCCGGGTTAGAAACTATAACTAGGACTTTTGATAACACAAATAGAATTTCACAATCAGTGTTGGTCTTTAGGTCTGGCGAAGAAGGCAATTATACATATAAACCCTTCGGTGGCATAGCCATAAGAGGAGATACTCTTAATAATTTAGAAATAGACAGAAATTTTTCTACGCAAGGACAAGTAACAACAAGTGGTCAAGCAATTTATGATTATTCAGTATTAATAGTATATACACCAACTGGTAATATTATATTATCTGGTGAAATAGAAGCTATACTGAGTATAAACGCTATAGAATTGTCTGGTGGAATAAACTTAAACGGAAATGCCGAGTATACAATAGAATTCGAAAGAATAGGATCAGGTCAATTAGTAACAAGTGGAAATGCCGAGTACACAATAGAGTTTGAAAGGATAGGATCAGGTCAACTAGTAATAAGTGGAATTGCCGAGCATACAATAGAATTCGAATATGCTGCTAGTGGACAATTAACGATAAGTGGAAAAGCCGAGCATACAATAGAGTTTGAAAGAGTTGGGTTGGGTCAATTAGTAACAAGTGGAAATGCCGAGTACACAATAGAATTTGAGTATACAGCTAATGTTATTTCTATAAAATTAACTAATACACCTATAACAGGCATATTAACAGTAGTACACTTGCCAACTGGAGATGACAGCCTAAAAATTAGTGGAGCTCCCGATTATTATCCAGAGTTTATAAGAACAGCAATTCCTACTGCAATAACAGCAAACGGAATCTCTCAGATAGATCATTTAACTATAATCCCTCTAGTGGTAGTCGGAAGACCCATGCACACCGGAGGAGGAGATTATTATATTGAATTTGCTCGAACAATGTCGGGCAAAATAACAATAGGTGGTGAAGTACCAGAGTTCGATTTTGTTTTAATAATATTCCCTATTATAGGCTTGCCATTAACTTATGGCGGTACAACAGACGAAAACGAGATCCTGCTCCCTTCAACAGTTGAAAGTGGTACAGCAATATTTAACAATATACTTGGTGAATATACTATAGAGTTTAGCTACGAGCCAAATTTAGTTGAAACTCCAATAGTATTAGGAACAACATCTGCAACAATTATACCAAATGCTTTATTTGAATATGAGGGCTCTGGTGGTATTATAATAAGTGACAGTGCTGAAACTTCTTATTCAGAGATAAAAGAGTATGTAGCATCAGGTAAGATTTACTTTAGGACAATAGAAAGACCACCTAATTACAGTTATTATCCAATTTATGAAAAAGACATGACAGGAGGCCTTTTGACTCTAAAAGGCGGAATGTGGCATATAAACATAAAAGCTATAGAACCTTCTGGTGGAATTATTATTAATGCTATTGGTGATATAATAAGTGATGAAATAAAATGGAATTATAATTACACTACATCCGGAAAAATAAGAGTAAATAAAACAAAAACTGATGTAACCCTGCACCATATATATAATATTATAAAACGTACTATAATATTAAGTGGACAGCAAAATGGTAAAATTTATCCAATTTATAGCTATACCGGAAATGGTATCATTATAATAAGACAAGCAAGTATTCATAGGTATGCTCCTGTTGGCGGAATTACAATATTCGGTACAAGCGAATACAGTTACTTGCCATCCTATTCTTATACCATATCGGGAAGAATAATATTAAAAAGAATATTTGCAGAAAAAGAATATGAAATAACTCCGAAAATATATACACGATCAATATTACTAAGCGGAGCAATAGATAGAAATATAATATTTGTATATAGTGGATCGGGAAAAATATACTTAATAGATCCTGATAGAACTATAAAATATATAAGCCCTGATAGACTTATAATACGTATCAATGGTTCTGCCACTTACTATATTGACAACAAACATTATATTTCTAGCGGATATATAACAACTAAGGGATCTGCTCATTATATTTTATCTGAGGAGAATACTTATAAGTCTAGTGGTAAAATAGTTATACATGGTAGTTCGCCAACACAATTAACTTATAGTTACGAGTATTCACCAATAAGCTATAGACTGTTAGCTTCAGGAGCAGTATTAACCAAAGTTTTCTATTTTAGCCAGTCGTTTGAATATGAAACAAGTGGCGGAATATTAACCGATGGCACTGCAGATTATGAGCCGTTATATAATTATTCATATATATCATCAGGTAAAATTCTAATTAGTGGTACTTCCGAAGTTCAGCTTGAAAATAACTATATAGCAAGCGGACAAATAGTAATAAGTGGAATTGCAGATCTAGCATACAGATATGATATAACAGGTGGATTAAATGTATCTGGTAGTGCTGAATATGTGGCGCTTCCAACATTTAGATATGAAAGCTCTGGTAAAATAAAAATAATTAAAGTAAAAGCTTTATATTACAGAGATCTTGATTACACTATTTTAATTAGAAAAATAAAACTTAGTGGTACATCTACATACAAGGCTATTTATAATTATGAAAATTACAGTCCTACTGGTTTATTAACTACAAGTGGCTCACCAAATTATTCACATAGCAGAATATTTGAATATGACTTGTTAGTAACTCCTATAACTATTGGTGGACAAGCTATAGAAGAGTACGTAGTTGAAAGGTTTTATACTGGAAATGGACAAGTTAATATAAATGGCACATCTCAATATGAACATCATAAGATTTATGCCTATACATTCAGTGGAGGAATAGAGACTGCTGGTGAAAGCAATACCACAGGACGAAGAGATGTAGCTTATGTTGGCTCTGGAGTTATAAATGGATATGGTGGTTCTGCCCACAGTATAAGAACTATAATAGTTAGGATAGTTGATGGAGAGTTTAACCCAAGAGAGCCAAGAAGAATACCAGAAGAGCCAAAAGCTGCTAGAGTATTTAGATATGATTTAACGAGGTAATTATGGCACATATTCATGTTGGACAAACAGCAGTAAGACTTGAGCTTAATGTTGGATTAGATCTAACAACAGCAAAAGAATTAGAAATAAGATTTATTAAACCTAACACAATAATGGGTGCATTTCCTGGATATATTTTAGATCGTGAAAAGGGCGTTGTTTACTATGACGTCGAAAGTATAGGCGATCTTGATGACACAGGGCAATGGCAGTTTTGGGTTCATATTAAATTTAATGACGATACGGAGCTAGACTCTGATTCTGTTTTAATATATATTTATGAACCTGGGAAAAGATATATAAGTCACCCATATGGACAAACAAGTATAGATGGAGGAATACTAATGGCTATAGAGGCATTTAGAGTAATATATAATAATAATTTATCAAATTTAAACGCAGACGACGTACAAGCTGCATTGGACGAAGTTAAAAACTTAGTAGACACGCTAGCCGCTGCAGATGTAGATTATTCAAACGCACAATCACAGTTAAGCGCAAGTAATGTTAAGGGAGCACTTGATGAGTTAAAAACAATCACAGATGATTTAACAAGTAATCTAGGATCTGAATTTGAAAATGTGGTTTATGTAGCAAAAAATGGAAGCGATACACCACCAAGTGCTGGAATACCACTTGGAACATTAGATAATCCATATTTGACGGTACAAGCAGCAATAGATTCAATTACAGATGCAAGTTCTGGGAAATTATATTCTGTAGTAGTTCAGCCTGGCGAATATCCAGAAGACCTTACATTTAAACCATGGGTTAATGTATTAGGGATAGCTAAAAATGGTACAAGTATTAGCAATGGAGGAACGCATACAGCATGGTTCTCCAATGGCGGGAAAATTACAATTAAAGGGATTGATCTAGGGAGTTCTAGTTTAGTAGTAACACATCCACAAAGTGCTCCTGGAAATTGTTTTTTAAATTTAAGAAATGTAGAATTAAATAATTTAGACGTTAACTTTTTAGGTGCTGGAGTAGACTCTATTCAATTGAGGAATAATACAGTTATCACTGGGGACTGCACGGTTCACTCAGCTTGGTTAACCGCATCTGATGCCGCTATTGGTGGAACACTAAGAGTTGACGATCAAAATTCCCAGCATACACATTCAAATGGACACGACTCATTTTCCCATATTAGAGGCCTTACTACAAATAACCTAGAAGTCGTAGGAAATTCTTTAGTAGAATATTATTCAAGTCAAACCAAAAATAGTATAGATATTGACGGTACTAATGCAATAGTACAGGCAGATGCCGTATCGTTAACTAAATTAGAAAACGGCGCAATAACTACTAACGGCGGGTCTATTGAAAAAATGACTGGAGCACATGGAGTTTATTATGATAACACTGTTTCTGGTTTGACAGCTGAAGATGTACAAAATGCTATTGACGAGTTGAAGACATTGATCCCATAATAATGGAATATTTATATAGCTGTATTAAGCTAGATGACCTAAAAAAGTTTGAAAATATTATATTTTCTAATGTTGCAGAAGGATTGTCTGGTAAAGAAAAACAACAAAAGCTTACTAATTTTATAAATGAACATGCGCAATCTATACGAACTCATTATTGTGAGAATATTTGTGGAGAATATTACAGGTGTAAAGTGTATCAATCTTTTAAAGATAAAGAATCGAAGGTAGATTAAAATTACTTAAAAACTTTAAGGATATGTTATGAGCGACAAAACGGATCCAATAAATGACTTGATGTATCATATAATTAAAAGAAGTATTAATATGACTAAAATTAAGATTATAATGTCTGGCCTAATTACTATTGGTTTGGGCTTAATACCAAATTATTTATTTGTCTTCTATATTTTACCAGGTGGTTATATGTTAGCAAATAGCATATTTTTAAATAAACTTATTACTATTAAAAATAGTATGATAAGGAGTAATAATTGAAATTTAAATATACAAAAGTATATCCATACCATAGGCAGCCACTGTGTCCAATTTGTGGCACTCCAATTTCAAGTGAAGATAGAACAGATTTCAATTTAATAACAGATCCTCCTACAATAATTTATAACTGCTCTGGATGTAAGAATGAAGTTTCTTTAAGCGAGAAAGATGCACCAGGAATAACATTTAAGACGGAAGAAATGGAAGAAGATATTACAGAAATACGTGAGTGATTGGTTTGAAATAGAAACAACAAAGTATACTAGATTTGCCTTTAAATATGTAGACAATAAAATAGTTGCTGGAGTAAAATATGCAGAAAGAGGCAAGCAATTTCACATTGAAGTATGTGTGTTTAGTACTTGGTGGTTAGAAAGTACTAATAAAAGTAAAATGCGAAAAGCAAAAAGAATAACAGATGTTGTTAAGAAAAATAAACTAGAAAGAGCAATAACAAAGAAAAAATTAAGAAATAAATAGAATTTTTAATAAATACCCTTAAAATATTATATTAAGTAATATTATTAGCCTATAATATTCGTGTGTATATTATAATTATAATATGGATAATATACAAAAACAAGCCAGGAAAATAAGAGCTAAAATTAGAAAAGATGCTATTAAAGCTGGTCTCTCTACTAAAGATTATAGAGATAAGCATGGTTTAACAAAAGACGTCATAAAACAAATGGCACAATCTGGTCAAGTGGAAACGTCAGTACCTCATAAAAGTAAGACAAAAGAGATTGAATATAAAATTCCATTCGACAATCTCAGTAATAAACCTAAATATAACTCATTACAATTTGAGAAACCATTTTTAAGGATAGTATATAATAAATTATATAATTTTGATTTTTTGGTATACTTAGCTAACAATGGTCATTATTTAACAAAACAAAAAATCTATAGAGACTCAACTGGTCAAGCCGTTAAAATCGCTAATTAGGAATTTTCGATATTATCTTATAATATACCTACAGGAGGCTATATGGCAAAGAGAATGAGTAACACACAAAGAGAAGTCCTTAAAGCTGCAAACAGAGAAATTGTAAAAGAAGTAGAATGGTTTTACGATGAGGTCACAAAAGCAAGAGATATTTATAATAATGATACAAAGAAAATAAATAACACATTTAAAAAACAAAATAAAATAATTGAAGAAAGAGGATTAGCAGTAGGAAAAGATGTAGTCGAACTAATTGGATGGAATGATCCTAAAGAGCATAAAGAGAATAGGAACCGCTATATTAAGCTTACTAATTTAATCGGTATCTCTAATGGATTTGGAGCTTCAGATGTACATGAGATTTTTATGGTTGCCACCAAGCGGTACCTTCAAGAAGATTTCGAATATCCTATGGATGCCATGATGTCTAAAAAAGATCAACGCAACGCCAGAAAAAAAAGAAGGGTAGAAAAGAAATACGGAGAAAAGAAAGAGATTAAAGTACCTAAATCAGATGATGAAAAAAAGAAGCAATCTCGTCTTAGAAAATTAAAAAGAGATGCAAAAAAGGAAGGAATATCTCTTGAAGAATACATGAAGAAACATAACTATGGACCAGACGGCAAAAAGGTTAAAGGATAATTATGTTCTATAATAATGAAAGCAATTATTTCACACGGGAAGAATTTTTAGAAATAAGAAAAGAGATAGATAATGTTTTCAAAGATACTGAGCTTGATAAGTTTTTTACATGGACAAAATCTACATTTGGTAACTCAAAACAAAGTGACTTTGTTTTCACATTGAAAGTAAAACCAATAACATATAGTTTAATAACAACAGCTGATCCCGCAGAAAAAATTGATCTATTTATATTATTGTTTACTAGCATAAAAGATTATATACTATATAATAAAAGAAACTTCGTTTTCCTGAAGTTTAGGGAGCACAGCGAATGTCTTTTTACTTTTGAATTTCAGCCAAAACAATTGAAAATAAAATCAGATCTAAGGAGATAACATATGGCAATTAAAAAATTAGACTTGGGGAAAAATCTCAAAAAGTCTACCAAATTAAAAAGAATAGCAGAGAAAATAAAATCTGACGAGTACAGCTTTCTTGCAAGCGAAACGGCCAAACTAGAAGAAGAAAGAGTAATTGAACAATTCAAAAAGGATTTTGATAAATGGGTTATTGTTAACACAATAAAAGACCCCAATGGTTGTAAAATAATTAAAGTTAAAGCGGTAAAAAATCCAGCAATGTATGATGAGGTAAACAATTATAAACTTGTTTCAGGGCCAGTAAAAGATGGTTTTGAGGTTGGTTATGGCCCCGCTAAAGAAGCAGGTGTACCTAGATGGTCTATCTATAGATATGTTTTTGCAGTCACTCACAAGGTGTGGTTAGATAGCTCCTCTATTCATATACACCATATCGATGGTAACCACTTTAATAATAATCCTGAAAACTTAATTGCTCTACCTAACCATATACACAATTTATTAGAGTTTAGTAATAATAAGAAGTTAAAGAGCATAATTAATAATCTAATTAAAGAGTGTGGTAAATAATGGGAAATATTTTCCCACTTAAAGCTAAAATAGTTCTTTATTATGAAATGTTTTCCTATAGAATAGAGGATATGTAATGAAGTTTAGTAATGGAATGGTATTAACAATAGTAGAAGTAGATGATAATAATATAGCTAAAGTATGGTTAATAGGAAATAGCGGATATATTTTTAAGCAACCAGAAAATAAAGTAAAAATATTAGATTATATCGATTACCATAATGAGATAAGGATAATAGATGAGGAAACATTTAATAGGATTAAAAAAGAAAAACAATTGGGGGAAAGATTATTTCCATATAACAAGGAGTTCTCTGATCTAGAAGATTTTACTATATAAATTGTTTCGTGTGTGCTATATAATAGCATATAAGGAAATATAAATGAATAGGCTTTATGAGAATATGACAGAGAAAACTCAAACAAGGCTGAAGGTACAATATGAAATGTCTTTGGCTCTTTTAAATGTATATCGCTCAATAGTATCGCACGATAATTCTTCTATACCAGCAGATTGGACATCCAAAAGTACTATTTATAGGCAAATGGGCAATATGATATTTGATATTAGAAATAGTGTATTGGAAACAAATCTATATTCAGAAAAGCTTATTGATTTAATAAATAAAAAATTAAAGAGTAAAGAGCTATTTAGCAAACTAAAATCTAAGCATGCAAAAATCGAGCATTTTTATGGCCGCAGCTCAGCAGCAGAAAAATTCTTTTTGGAATATTACATAAAAGATCCAACATTTAATGAATTCTGTAATTTTGTAATAAGCTATGGCTCTTATCACAGAACAACTGGAGACGAAAATCAAAAAGTTAAAATTGCTTTTCTAAAAGGCGTAAAGAATTGGATAGATGCTTACGATCAGGTAGAAGTAAAGCTATTTGAAATAAAGCTAATACAAGATGGAAATAAAGTAGTAAGGGTTGATAAAGTAAGAGAAGTCAAAAAGGAAGAGCTCGCTGATTCTTTCGTATATTAAAAGAGGTTATTATGAATATAAAAGAAAAATTAGACAATTGGGCCCTTGATCATGTACCTGGTCCAATATATAGAATTCCAAGAAGAATAAGAGATTTCTTTCACGAGATCAAGTGGTTCTTTCAAAAAATATTTAGAAAACATCATACATCGGATGTTGAGTTATGGAATCTACATTCTAGGCTTGCAAAAATTATCTATCCCAAGCTTAAAGCATTTAAAGCAATGAAAAGAATGGGATATCCAGGAGATTTCGTAGAGTACGACGAAAATGCATGGAAAAGTAAAAAGGAATATGATAAAGCTATTGCTAATGGCAAACTATCTGGAGGTGGACCAGAAAAATGGGAAGAAATCTTGGATGAAATTATTTTTGCTTTTGAATATTTACTTCATGATGAAGATGAAAAGAATATAAAGAACTTTTACTCTAAATGGAATATTAAAGACCCCCATGAAAAGGTAGAGGAAAATCTTAGTCACTCATATTGGTATGATTTACAGGATGGTGGTGGTATGATGACCGGAGAACCATTAACAGACGAAGAAATGAAAGAACGAGGATGCACGTTTAGAAAAAAAGATAGTATGTATTATAATGTTAAAATAGAAATGGAATACTCTACAAGAGCTAAAAAGGGATTTGAACTTTTTGGCAAATATTTTATGAGTCTATGGGACTAATTTACATAAGATAAATATATGAAATTCGCAAAAATTAAGTTAAACAACAAATACATCAATACAATTATGATGATAGAAAGAGAAACTTCCAAGAGCATAAAGGGCCCAATAATCGCAACTGATAATAATTTTTTAAAGGATAAAATTATTAAGGCTGCAAAAAGTAAAGAAGATGAAAAATTAAATTTTGCATCTATATCCTTTGATATAGCCGATTTAATATATTATATAAAAGATATAAAAGAGGTAAAAAAAGAACTTTTGAAAATGGCTGTTAAAAGGAATAATATTGAAGTTTCATATAAAATAATAGAGGAGTTTTTACTTTGAGCGACAGGATGAAAATATTTTTTTTAGAAGATAACATGAATAGATATACTAAGTTTTTTAAGTGGATCGAGACAAAATGTAAATGGCCTAATATTTTGTCGGCATCTGATGCCGATGAAGCCATTAGCATATTAAAAGAAAATAAAAAATTTGATATAATATTTTTAGATCATGATTTGGGTGGTAAGGTATTTGTTGACTCAAATGAAGATAACACTGGTTATAGAGTGGCTAAATTCATCAAAGATAACGGAATAAAATATAAGCAATGTATAATACATTCACAAAATCCAGCTGGTGCAATTAACATGGAAAGGATACTTGATGGCTCTATTAGAGTTCCTTTCCCGGAGTTAATTAAGTCTTAGCGACTAAGGAATTATAATGTTAGAAATAAGTAATGAAAATTTCAGTAGAATTGCAAGAGTATATTGTAATTACTGTTTATATGACCATTGGTTAGATATAATTGAATTATATAACGACGATGATGATAAATTTATATTTGAATTTAATGCGAAAGATATTCCAAATTTTACTACTAGACTAAAAGAATCTTTCAATAGGATCAGTAGTAAAAAAGAAATTATTCAATCTCCTGTTGAAATAGTTGCTATAAGTGTTGATCAATTAAAAAGAATTATGTCGGTAATAGAAAACAGCGAAATAGAATTAACAAATATACACAAATTTCCAATTATAAATTGGGAAAAAAGAGCTGGCCTTGGTGGAATGAAATTTGGCAATATAACGGTTAGTTTACAAGAAGTATCTTTAAGGATAGACGTAATACAAGAGTCACATACAGACAAAATAACTATTGAGAATATTGAGTTGGGTTGGTATACAGAGGATAACTTAAACAACAAAAATCCAAAAGTAGGATTTATTAAAATATTGAAAAGAAGAATTAATTATTTATTCTTTGAGAAGGATTATTTATACCATAGAGAGATAGCCCTTTCAAGAAAATCATCTGAGATATTGTTTAGCTTGTTAAAATTATTATCAGACAATTTAGAAGAGATAAAGAGAAGAGATGGTAGTTCGATTTATAAAGTAGACAAAAAATCTATAATGTTGGAGATAAGCTAGTGAAATTTCAAGAGTATAGACATCATGGAAATTTTGTATGGGTAAGGGAAGATTTAAAAGGTAAACACGATCAATTTTGCCTTTGTTATCAGTGTAGTAAATTCCATCCAAATGCCCCAGACAATTGTGAAATAGCAAAACAAGTATATCAATTAAACGTTGAATTGGGTCTTGTCACTCCAGTCTGGGAATGTCCTGGTTTTATACAAAGATAATAACATGAAAGACCCTGAAAATTTAACATGGTATATAGTTCCTAATAATATTTTAAATTTTGACATAGTAGGCGCAGACCCTAATGATACTCAAAAAACACTAGAAGACGGGGGAGAGTTTTATATACATAGTGCTAAAGTACATGCTGTTCTTTTGCGGTTTATTAAAAGCTCTAATAAATTATCGGGATTAAGATTTTTTAATGAAGGTGTATATATGGAATACCTAGAACCAGATAAGTTTCATGGATACACCTGGGAAGAGATAAAGAAAATAGCAATTGATGTGATATTTGATTGCAAAGAGTCTGGGTATAAAATAGAGAAGCATTATAAGGTTAAAGATTAATATAATAATTCTGTTTAATTTAGAAAAAGGCGTTCATTCAGAGGGAATAACTATATCATGAAAGATATTGAAAATAATGAGATAGAAAAAGGAAAATGGTACAAACTAGTAGATAACGACACTAATATTTACGATTATCATAGATTCGTAAACATAATAGATGAAATTGATAATAAAATATATTTTTGCTTTGAATTATGGAGAAATTCTAATCATCCAGAGTTAAGTCCATCTATTGAAGAATTACCGGAAGTATTGCTTAAAGATAGGCTTTTGTCAATAGACAAATCAGAATGGGAACATAAAGTAAAAGAAAAATATAAAAAATCTAGAAAACAGTACGTTGATTTAGTTTTTAATAAAAAATATAGAAAATAACTAATTCTAATTTGTATTATATAATTTAGATAAAAGGGATTAACATGTTAAAACACTGGAATTATTTTAAGTATATGGCACGACATAAATTTTGGGTAACTTATTATTGCTTTAAAGAGGGGTTGATTTGGCGAGGGATTAAGCATGATTTTTCTAAGTTCTTACCTAGTGAGTGGCTTCCATATACAAATTATTTTTATGGTAAAAATGGCTCAAAAATAAGAAGTAAAAGAAAAGAAAATGGTGGGTATTATAAGCCATATGATACTGGAGACGATAAGTTCGACTTTGCTTGGTTACTACACCAGAAACGCAACGATCATCACTGGCAATGGTGGATTCTACCAAAAGATGATGGTGGTTTTAAAACAATGCCTATGAAAGTAAACGCATTAAAAGAAATGATTTGTGACTGGAGAGGAGCTGGTAGGGCTCAAGGGTATAAGGACAACACTCCAGATTGGTATAAACAGAATAAAGATAATATGATTCTCCATCCTTTTACAAGGCATCAAGTAGAACAGAGGCTTGTAAACATATTTGGCCACGAAGCAATGAAAGATGCTTTAACAATGTAAAAATGAAACTAATGATGTTGGGTGAAACTACTGGCAATAAACGCTCAAAAGAAGAGTATGAATTCTTGGGCACTAATTCTAGTAGATTTATATGGATTGAATTAGCTAAATACGATTTATATAGAACAGACTTTCATACATATTCAATATTTAACAATTTAGGGCATAAAAAGAAAGAGCTTAGTGAGGAAGAATATCAAGAGGTTCAGATCAATCTAAGTAAAGAAATAATGATGGTAGAGCCAAAATTAGTTCTATCAGTAGGTCGCTACCCGACAGAAGAATTATTACAAGATAAAATAGGTGGAGAATTCTATAATACTTGTGGAGAGTTGCTATACTCTACTAATTATAAGATATGGTTTGTGTCAACTATACATCCATCTATAGTTGCTAGAGACGAGGATAAAATGATTTTATTGCAGAGCTCAATAGCCAATTTTTATGAGTATTATGAGGATATGAAAAACAATGAGAAGCCATAATGATTTATATAACAAAGCATTAAAAGAATATTACAGAATGTTGCCTAATGATATAGATCCAAATTTAAGGGCTATAATTGAGCCTTTTGTGAAAAGCTTATTAAACTCCATTTTATTGGTATTAAACCTTGAGATAAACACAATAAAAGCTAAAACTGATGCCTTAAAAGATAAAGATAAATAAAGAGGCACAAACTATGAATCTAAGGGAATTACTGTTACAATTTGCTGGGGAAAGTAATATATCATTAAACGTAGAGGATATTGTTATGAGTACTACAGATAATGCATATTTAATAGAATCTATAAATAATGGTATAAAAGTAAAATTTATAGACGAACATAAGACTGAAGAAACAAAAGCTGCTATAACCAAAAAGTTAGAAAAAGCGGGATATAAAGTCGACATATATGAAAATGGTAACGGAATAAATATAATAGTTGAATAAGGGGATAGATATGAAGGTCAATCTTTTAGACGTGACACAGAAAGTATTATTTGAGGAGGTGTCTAAGCCGACCAAAGAAGAAGAAAAACAGTGGACAGAAAATGGTGGATCTGGTAAATTATATTATATAATCCGCGGTGAAGACAATGAAGTTGTAAAATACATTGACACTAAAATTGTTGAAGAGTACAATAACAAAGTTAATAAAAAATATAAACCAAAACAAGTAGCAGAAAAACTACATGAAGAAAAAGGTATTGAGGTAAGCAACTAAAGTTAAGTGGTAAAAGCAGAAAATATAGGAATAGAAATTATTGACATAGAAAGCGGTTTTATTGTTGAAAGTCCTAGGGTGTGGCAAAAATTAAGAGAGTATTTAAATGGCAAGATAGATAATATAGAGTTTGATAAAGAATTAAAGTTGTATATTTTCGAGAAAATAATTAATGAGTCTAAATTAGAGGCAGAAGAGTTTTATCATCAACATAAAAAGCGAATAGACAAAGACACAGGAAGAAAAGCTATTTTTTTGAAACATTATGGAATAAAAGATTTTAATAAATTCAAGAAGAGCTTAAAGGAAGAATATCCAGATATTTTTTATGATGAAAATTTTAGATTTAACATAATAAAGGAGCAAAATTATATTTGTGGAGTATGTGGTACCGATCTCAAAGATGTTAATGCGCATTTACACCATATAGATTATAATAAGCAAAATTGTCGAAAAGATAATTTAGTATTTCTTTGTCCTAGATGTCATGGTAAGACTAATTTTGAAAGGCATTTTTGGAAAGAAATATTACAGGAGTATAAAGAAACGCATGAAACTGTTACAGGCAATTAATGAGACTAAAACTGAAAAAGAAATAGAAAGTGAATTTAATAAAGAGTTTGGTAAAGTAAAGAGCTTTTTATTAAATTATCCATATGGACAAGAAAACTATAACGATGTGGATAAATATAAAGATGCAAATAAAATAGTCGCCGATCTACAACTTTCATATTCAAGAAATGTCGGCGATTATCAAAAAGTTGTAAATGCAGCAAAGAAATATTTAAATAAAATGGCGCATGATTTTGGAGATTTTTATAAAGGAAAAACTAACGTAAAGTGGCACGATGCCATGCAATCTTTAGACAGATTGAAAGAAATTGGAGGTAAGTTATAATGAACAATCTTAATGAATTTTTAAATACATTAAATGAAGAGGCTGGCGGAAAATCGTCAGGTAATGATGAGAAAAAAAGCGGTAGAGTAGTTACTGCACAAGAAGCAGGCGTTGATCAAATGTTTTGGGGTAAAGTTCCCGCTAGTATAAAGAATGTATATTATTGGTATAGAAAGAGACTCCCCCAGGAAGAAAAAGATGCACATACATTTTATGAATTTTTAGATGACGTTGTGCAATACCTTATGTCATTCTCAATGATTAGTAATGCAAATAAGGCTGGTGAGCTTATAGCTAATTTTGATATGGGTGTAAAAGAAAAGGAAAGCAAAGAAACGGAAAAAGAATAACATCTGCATAATTAGATTAATAATATAACGATATATGGAGAAAAAATGTCAAAAGGTGTTATTAACGTCAATGAGCAGTGTAGTTTCCCAAACGGCTACACTATTACTGATAATAGAATAGAAGATTTTTTACAAAAATTATTGTCGCCAAGCGCATATGTAGTTTGGCGACAATACTTGCGTTTTTGGGGTGGAGATAAGTCTTCGGCATATCCAAGCTTAGCTTATCTGTCAGAAAGAACTGGTATGTCTGAGAAAACCATCCGTAGGTGTAATAAAGAATTAGTTGAAAAAGGATTTATGACTTATATCCCTGGGAATTCGAAAAGGGCCAATCAATATTATTATATATCAATAGAAAATTTGATGAGTAAATTTTATGGTGGGCAAATAATGGAAGAAAAGCCAACTAGACCGAAAGCATCTATAAAAGAGAAAGACAGTAAGACCGAGGATAAAATAAGAAAACGTTTGGAAGATTTAGAAGATGGCAATAAAGCAACAGCTTTAGAGTTTATCAGAGTATTTAAAGAAGCATATAAAGAAAGACTAGGAGTAGAATATGGATTAGAATATTCTGATGTTGGAACTTTAATAGAGAATATTAATGATGTCAATGATAATTTTAGATTATATATTGGGCTCGTTCACAGAATGTTTAACACAGATAATAAGTTTGTAGTTAACTCCGATTATAGCATGCACTTCTTATTTGTACCTAAAGTAAAGAAAGCAATGGTCGCCGAGTATTTTCAAACTAATTATGGAAGATGGTTAGCACAAGTAGATAGAAAAATTACAAAACTTAAAGAAGAATTTGATAAAATGCTAGAAAAAGAAGAAATAAAAACTAAAGAAGATATTATTAATTTTGTTAAAGAAAAAGTTGGTTTTGGTGGAGCAAACCCTGATAGAGATAAATTTGTATATGACAATATAGTCGAAAGATTTAATAATATGTTACCGAAATAGAAGCAGTCATTTACTCTCTTTTTACAAAGATAACTACACATGGAGGTAGTTATCTTTGTCGCGTTTAAACACCAATAACTCTCACTTTTACTTAGTTTATCATGTTAAATCAACAGTTATTTTCTTTGCTAAAGTTAAGGTCAACAAGCTTATAGGCGGAGATATTAGAATCTTCATAAAAGAATTATACTTTGATAGTGAACGTTTAAGGGAAGAAGAGGCCTTAAATATTAGCTTTAGAAATAAGTTCTTATTTAAGGATATATCTCTTATTCCAATAGGACTTAAACAAAAAATAATAGAGGGAACATTTAAAAATGGATAGAACAGTAGCATTTACATTTGGCAGATTTAATCCGCCTACCAAAGGACATATGAAAGTAGTGGATGTTCTTGAAATCCAAAATGCAGATAACTATATGATTTTTCTAAGTCATAGTTATAAGCCGCCAAAAAATCCGCTTCCATATGATAAAAAGTTCGAGTGGTTTAAAAAATCATTAAAGCCAGAACAAAGAAAATATTTGATCAAGGGTGATCAAAGAACTATAATAGATATAGCAATGTATCTAAAGGAAAAGGGATTTAATAAGGTAATTTTAGTTTTGGGAGAAGATAGAGCAAAAGAGCTTGGAGATATGTTAAAAAACTATAATGGTAAAGAAGCTAGACATGGTTATTATAAATTCGATGATATTAAAGTAGTAATGGCTGGAAAAAGAAACGAAAAAGGCGAAGGTATTGAAGGAATATCTTCTACCAAAGTAAAAGAGGCAGTAACAAATAATAGTTTTGAAAAATTTAAAGAAATTGTCAGTGACCAACTTACAGAAAAAGAAAAATTAGAAATGTTCCAAGATTTAAAGCAAGAGCTAAAAGTAAATGAAAGTTTGACTATTGATAGCATTAATAATTTTTTCAGAGGGTTACTAAGAGGTTAATAATGAATGAAAAAAGAAAGGATATAATAAAGAAAGGTCACTTCAAAAACTATGACGAATATTATTATACAGATAAAGGGTATCATACAGGAAGTTCTGAAAGTGAAGAGGACTCGTCTTCTAGGGCCGCTAATAAAAAAATGGTTGACGATGTACAAAAGTTTTTATGGAAAAAGGCAGAAGTGGATGAGGATGGAAATTATACTATAAAATCAAAAGACTGGAAAGATTTTATGAAAGCCATGCAAAAAGATATTGAGAAATATGGCGCTGCAAGTACAAAAGGACCACCAAAAGAAGCGAACTAAAAATACTAACAGCAAAACTTTAAAAAGGAAATGAATTGATAATGAAAGAGCAGCTAATTGTACCAGTAGACGTTTCTAAAGAATTAATTAAATATTGGTTTCTAGATAATGCTTCTAGCTGGTATAATAATCATATAACTAATTATTTTGAAAAGAAATTATTTTCTAAATTTGAAAATTTTGATATAAAAGGTGGCCTGATAGATGGTCCCGACGAAGAGCCGACAAAATCTCATGAAGATAAGATATTATATTTTATTTTCTCTTTTGATGGTAAATCCCCAAATTATGACTCTGCTTTAATAACTGTGTTGATAAAAGCTGATACTGGTGAAGTTTATAAAGTTAGAGAGGAAGAATTTTAAAGTGATAAAATTTAAAGATATTAAGGAAGACACACTTATTTACTGTAATATGTATGACTCCGATGATTATTATTTTATAACTAATAAAGAAGAAGAAAAATTCATTGGTTGGCATTTACTATTATTAGAAGATCCAAATATGGCTGGCTTGAAAGAAGTAACAATAGATGGTGGGCTTTGGGATGATAGCTATAAGAGTGATAAGGCCAGATTGGCAAACGATAAAGATAAAAGAAATATTATAACTTCTACATTTAAGATTCCTAAGGAAGGATTTTAGGGTACTTGAATATAAAAATATAAATATAAATGACAGTTTAGTTTTAAAAAACACGAATGCTTTTATTAGTCTATATTTTATAGAAGAAAAAGCAAAAGATGAATTAATAGGGGTTATGATTAAAATTGATACCAAGAGGATAGAATTTACTACAATTGAGCAAACAAAGATTAATAGAGTGCTATGGAACGAATCAGCTACAGCCGAAGAGGCTAAATATTTAGACACCAAAGTTATGAGAAAAGCTATAAAACTTATAAAATTTTGAGGTAAGTTATGCACAAGAAAAATAAAAAGAAAGAAAGAGAGCCTTACTCTAGAACTGGAGAGGGTGATGATGAAAGAGCTAACGACCAGTGGAATAAAGAGTGGGAAAAGAAATACTGGTCTCATTTCTTTAATGAGATAAATGGCAGGACTAAAAATGGCAAACATTAAATATGCAGTATACTCAGGTGGCACTTCTAGTGGTAAAATAGCTTATAAGATATATAAAATAAACCATCTTGGTAAGGGCATAGGTCCGAGCGGCAAAACGGAAGTTGAAGTTGTTGAGCCTATTGCAGGAGTATTCTTTGCTTTCCGAAAAGGAGAAACTTTTTTAATAAGGCCAAGTAATTTATTCGACAACAAAAAGCGAGCTATAATGGCAACTTTAAAGATGATAAAAAATCTAACTTCTGTTTATAAACCAGGTTTGTCCAATAAGCCAAAAGAGATGTTAGATAACATATTTAAATATGGTGATTTATCTATAATTGATTTTGAAAAGCTACAGAAAAAATTTTTAAAGGAATTAAGAGATGCTTAAAAACTTAAATACCTTAGAGTTAAAAAATTTTACCTTTTATTGGACACCTCCTAAAAAATATTATGATAAAGATAAGGAAGATAGTTTTTTTAAAACTGAATATACTTTTATACTACATCTAGGAACTCCAAAGCACTTTGGTTTAATTGGGGGATATAGTATAGACAGTGGAATTGCTATCACTGCCAACTCACAAGAAATAAAAAAGGATGTGCATATAGATTATGAGGTTGACAATCTAGAAGATCTAATTAATACACATTATTTTTTCGACATAAAACAAAGTGAAATACCAGACAACGTAAAACGCCCGGTGTTTATTTATCTCTTTAATGAAAAAGGTCCATTTTATAGATACATTAATGACTTGCCATCATTGGAGGATAAATGATCGGATTTAATGAAGATGACTGGGAAATGAAAATGGCCACCTATGATCCTAAAGATGATTATTATATAAAACATAGGGATTTTAATTTTATGCGCTTTAATGCAAATACAGTTAAAGATGGCTGGATGTTAGAGTTCCTTAATATAGAGAATAAAAACATCAAAATATTAATAAAAAAGCCAAATAGTGAATCTATAGAAAATGTTTTTGAAGAACTTATGCAAAATAATGAATTTAAAGAAGCAATATTCAATAATTTATTTGGTAGATATTGGTGGTAGAAAATGAAAGTTGATGGACCAAATATAGGAAAATATGTAATAACAACAATTTTTAACGGGAAGATCCTGAGCGAAGAAGGTAAAGTAATAAAGAGTATATCAAACTCTCTAATAAAAGAACTAGAAGATTTTAGCAATGAAATTTATAAATCATCTAACGTTAAAATATATAAAATGGAAAACTCTTTTTTAGACATAGAGCGATTTTATTTTCGTGTCGGTGCTTCATTTAGTACAGTTGGCAATGAAAAAAACACATATGCAACTATGAATTTTCATTTTGATAACGATGGAAATATAGACAGTATAACTATTGAGAACAGGATGAACCTATAATTATGTTTTGGCAAGATAATATCGAGGAAGTTAATGGATAAAAGAAAAATTTATAAAATAAATAAAGTTGATGTATCCAGTTATATCATAAGAAGTGCATTTGAAGCCGATGATGAAAATGCACCAGAATGGTTTGAGGCACAAGCAGAAAACTTCTTTGTCAATAAAATATTTAGTCAAGTTAAAAGCGTAGGTATTGATGAGCTAATTGATCTACCTACTGAGTTAGATCCAGTTGTAGATCCGGACACTAATAAGAAAACTTTATATTTTGTATTTCACGGAGACGACAGAAGAGAAACTAGTAGTGGATTTGTTATGTTAGATGAAGTATATTATATATCTGTGTTAGTGGATGCAAATACCGGAGAGGCTTACGCAATAGAATCGGAAATGGTAGAATAGGTGGTAATCGATGAATTTATTTGATTTAATGAAAAAACAAGGGGTTATATTAGAAGGTGGTGCCGGAGGGCACATGAAACACCCATACGAAAAATATCAGACTCCAGAGCAACTACTAAAGTTCTTTAATGATTTCCTGGCCGGGAATATTGGAGGAACGGAAAAAGTAGACGGATATAACCTATTTGTTGGTTATAACAATAATGGTGAAGTAGTAGCTGTTAGAAACAAAAATCACGAGCCCATAAAAAATATAACAGAGAAGTTTAATTTAACTCATGGTGCATTTGAAGGGTTTAATGCTGGATGGAAGGCAATTAAATCAAAGTTTGACCAATTATCTAAAGAAGAAAGAAAGGAATTTGAGTTAATAAGCGAAAATGATAAGCCACTGAATTTTATAAATTTAGAAATATTATTTGGGTATATACCTAATGTAGTGCCATATTCAAAAACTAAAAATTTTATAGTTTTTCATAGTCTTGCAGGATCTCCAGAAAATAATTGGGATTCACCAGATACAGAAAATGAAAAAAATATGCTAAAGAGGCTGGCTAATGTATTTAGCACAGTATCTGTACATGGACCACGTATAAAGTTTGCTGGAGAGCCTGGTAAAGTAGATATGAAAAAAGATTTTGTTAATTCCTTCTGGCAATTTAAAGGCCCAATAGAAATAAATAAAAACGATATAAGAGACGATCTGAAACAAGTAATAGAAAAATGGCAGAGCTATCCTGAGGTAAAACAATTAAAAGAGTTTTCAAAAAAGAAAGTTCCATCTAAAGACTCAGAGGCTTATAAAGAATATGATGATAAACGTTTTAAGTTAATGAAGTCGGTTACAAAAAAGATTGGATCTGAAGTTCTTAGAGCTATGGTCTCAAAATTATCAGATACTGGGCATATAGTAGCCGGACATCCTGGAATGGAAGGAATAGCTTTAGATGTTGAAGGGGACTTAATAAAAATTACTGGAGACTTCTTAGACTTTAATAAACCAGAAGATATTCCAAAAGTAGATGCAACAAAAAATATCAGGGAATATATACAAAAAGATGTACTGGGCTTAACTGTAACTACACTAAGCAGCTTAAAGGATAAATCGGTTAAAGGTCTAATAGATTTTATAATGAATAGAAGAAAAAAGAAATATTCATATGACATCGACGAGCCAATTGGTCCACATATAAAAGGAGAGGTAAGGACTTTAATTGGCAATGCTCAAACTGAAATTAGAAATGCTCTAGAAATAGTAAGAGAGAAAGGCAGGGAATTTGACGAAAGAAGCCTATTGATACAATCTTATATACTTTCATCATTTAAACAAGAATTAGAAAAGGTTCAAACATATGAAGATCTGGTTACCGCATATGGAAAAATATTTTATAATATAAAAGGATAATAGTATATGAGTGATTTTATTAATTTCTTTGCAAATATAAACGAAGAGACTAAGAAGAAAGATTTTGAGGATATGAAGAAACTAGCATTTAAAGAAATAGTTGACAGGTATGACCTCAAGATAGACTCTGGCAAATTAGAAGGAACAGGTAAGCAAATAGCAGTAAGAGGTAAAGAAGGTGACCCTAATAGAGTTAAATTAGCAGATAAGATTTTCAATGATATTAGAAATTCATTAAAAGAATTTGAGCCACAAATGGGTCACGGTGGCGCCGGAAAGTCTGATTCAGCTCCTAATATACATTTTAATAATGGGTTGAAATTTGTGTTCGGACCAACAGAGGGGACAAAAGCTCCAGGTGCTGCAGAATACGAAAAAGCTATAGTTGATGCTTGGAATTATTTGAATGGGGTAGAATCAAAGTTAAAAGTAAACCCAGAAACAGAAGAAACCGGTATGCTATTAGCCAAATTATTAAAAGATAAAGAAGGCCTTACAGAATCAAAGGCTACCTGGCTTGGTGGTAAATCAATGAAAGAGGTAAGTGAAGAATGGGGTAAGTATTCTACTAGACCTGATAAAACTCCAAAAACAGACTTAATGATTGGGGATAGACAAATTTCTTTGAAGATGGGTAAAACAGCACAATTAGCAAGTCCTAAATTAATTAATGCAGAAGGACAAGCTTTATTTTTTACAGCAGCAAAAGAAGCTAATTTATCAGAAAAAATACTATCTAGTTTTAAAGAGTATTTCGAATTAGATGAAGAGGGTATATCAAAATTAGGAAAAAACAAGAAAGAATATGAATTAAGAGGCAACAAGTATTTTAAAATAAACCATGAAAAACTAACTGAAAAAATAAGAGAATTAGTTTCAAACAATTCAGATTTTTCTTTTTATATAGCAAGAGAAGCTATCACTGGAGAAAAGAAATTTTCTAATACCAAAAACGAAGAAGCTATAGCTGAATATTTATTGGTTGGCTCTTTTGATGGAGATAAGTTGCAATTCCATGAGATAGACGACAATTATGTAAAATATATAGCAAGACAATTAAATATATATGTGGCCTGGAAATCTGCCGGTGGCAGCAAATATGCAGTATTAAGAATGACTGGTCCAGACGCTAAATTTGAAAATAAAATACCTATTTCTAGATTACTAGATGAAGAAAATGGATATGTTACTTTAAGTCTTGCTGAATTAGATTCTTATGCTAACAGCTTAGGAATAACAGATAATAGACTAGATGAAGGAATAAAAGATATTTTTTCGTGGGCAAAAGAAAAAATAAGTAAAATAGCACAAAAGGGTATTGATAAACTATTTAAATTACTAAAAATAGAGATGGAAGAATTAGACATACTTGGGAACAATAGTGTTAATTTTTGGGAGTAATTTATGACAAATAAAGAATTAGATAAAATTGGATTTAAAATGTATGTAGGTTTAGTCAATCCAGATGAAGGACTTGACGCATCTGGTTTATTAACTGATGAAAGATTTACTGATTTACTTAATAGCTATTATGGAAGAATGTACATTCCAAAGATTTTTTTAGGTAACGGAGATATAAACGAAAGAGAAAAACATGAATTAGCAAAGGATGCAAGAAATAAAGCTATCAAAGACTCAAGAGAGTTTAATTGGGCTACTGATGATGCTATAAGGGGTATAAGAATGCGAAAAAGTATGGCTAATGTGCCTGGCGAAATAATAATAGCCCCAGTACCATTAGAAGCACTTCAAAATGGCAAGCTAAAAGGTGAGGGTCCTTTTGAGCAGGCCAAATTACTTTTACAAATGTCAACACACATATTGGATAGAAGTAATATACGCAGAATAGACCAAGAAGAAAAAGAAGATCTTATTGACGAATTAAATTTATCCATGAAAAAAAGGGCGAAAACAGCAGAAAGAAAAAGAAAACGAAGAGAAAAAAATGACTAGGAAAGAAATAATAAAAGAATTAAAAGAAAGTTATCTCCCTAAAATGAGAGACTCAATATTTAATTATATAGAGCAACATAGACCAAGATGGTATCGGCTTTTATTAAAAGAAATTTTAGAAAACCCTGATGATATTAGAGATTTAAATAATTTTAAGGGTAACCCGCTTGGTATTACAGGATCTCTAAAGAATATAGTAGATGTTACACCTATTATCGGAAAAATTGGAGATTTAAATAATAAATATGGACAAGCTTGTATGAATATATATGTAAGAAGGATAATAGACTATCCTGGTGGGAATAAGGGTCCGTCTAGGAAAATAAAATATATGGCGCCTCTTACACAGAACTTAGGAACTCAACAGATGTTATTCTACGATGATAAAGAAACTTATTTATCACTGAAGATGAAAGTAAAAATAAAAAACAAATGGACTCTAATATACTTAGAAAAAGATGATATAAGGATAATCGAAGGATAAGTGGCAAATAGCAAAGCATATTTAACTCTAAAGGAGTAAATATGGCCGATCTAGAAAAATTCAGAAATAAATTGATTGTATTTGAAGGCGCCGATTTAACTGGTAAAACTACGGTTGCTAAAATGATGGTTGATAAGTTAAACGAAAATGGTATACCAGCAGAGTTCACATTTCAACCAGGAGATCCAAATTATGGAGTAACAGCTCCAATGTTTAGATCTTTTTGTAAAGACAAGAGATGGAATTTGCATCCAATAACAAACTTTTTTATTTTCTTCGCAGATAAAGTTGAGCAAGTTGATAAAGTAGTTAAACCAGCATTAGAAGAAGGTAAAACAATAATTTCCGATAGATGGTGGCACTCTACATATGCATATCAATATTACGGGAAACAAATAAAAGACGACTGGAGTTTAAGCGAAGAACTTGGAGACTGGTTGAACTATTTATCTGTATTAAATATAGAACCTGATGTCACATATTATTTTCCTGAAAAATTAAGTGTAAAAAGAAGTGAAGACAAAAATGATCAATTCGAAACTTCAGCAAATGACTTTTTTGACAGAGTTAATATTGCATATGAAAAATTAACTAAAAAGTATAACTTCAGACGTGTATTACCTGCTGAGTCTGCAGAAGGCACTCTTAATAAAATACTATCAATGGAATAAGTAACTATAAAAGCAAAGATAATATTACAATGAAATTATCCGAAGCTTTAGAAATACAGAGTGCTGTATATACGGGCACTAGAGAAAATTATACTATAAACGATCCACATCCTACCATGCTCATCATTGATAAAAATTATAATGTTGATGAGAATGGTAAGAGTGTGTTGGCTTTTAACTTGAATTATTTAGATACATTACCAGAATTAGAGAAAAATAATTTAGTAAGGAAAGTAAATAAAGTAGACAATAAAGTATTAGGAATAGGACCGATTAAAGCTTGGTTAAGATCTATATTTAATACTGGTGATTATAAAAAACTATCTAAAAGTCAAAAAATAAAACGATATAATAAAATCATAAAAGAATTTCCTGAGTTAAAAAAAATAATTAGGAGATACAAATATAAAGGAATTGAAGGAGAAATAAAATGAATTTAATGTCAATGATACAAGCTTTTCTAGAATTTACTGGTAACAAGGTAAATGAAAAGCCGCCTAAAAGATTATTCTCACCAGAATGTGAATTATATAATGATTTACAAAAGGGTGATATAGTAGCTGTTAGAACTTCTGATACATTTTACTCTGCTATAATTAGTGAGTTCACTAAATCTCCATATTCTCATGTACAGATACATACCGAAAAAGGATATGCTATATCTGCAGAAATAAATGGAGTTGGGTTTATAGACATGATTGAACAAAATATGAAAGGAATTAAAGAAGTAGATATTCTTAGGTTAAAGGGCGGGTTATCTAGAGAACAAAGGATGATGATAGAATCTAAAGCTTATAAAAGTATTTTAGCACCATATGATTATGAGCATCTTGTAAGATTTCCTTTTCTAACTAGTTCTGCGGCTGCAAAGTACTCAGGTAACAAAGCTTTTATTTGCTCTGAGCACGTAGCATGGTGTTATCATAACGCAGGGATAGATTTAGTAGCAGACAAGCCAGAAGCTGTTGAGGCTCCTGCTGATATAGCAAAGTCAGACGCATTAGAATATATTGGTACTTATATAAATGGTACTAAAGTTACGGACAATTATTTTAATAAATTTATGAAAAACGAAATTTCTTTTATAGAAAGGCTTACAAGTAAAGTACTTGGCCTTTTCACCAAAAAAGATGATTTCTATGTTGGATTAGATACAAATAAGTCAAAAATGATGGAGAAGTAAAGCATGAATGAAACTGAGAGTTTTTTGACCTCTATGGGTATTAAATTAAAAGACGATGTCCAACAGAAAAATGAAGAATATGATATCTGGGTGGGTAACGTTGATGAATCCGTATTAGATCCTGTGCATAACACTTTAGCAAAGGATGTGTGGACAAGAGGTAATAAGCTTAAGTCAGAGCATAGAGAATATATATTAAAGATGCTTAATGATTGGCTTGATAAAATGGATATAGAAAAGGATCCTATACAAGTTGCTATAGTTGGTTCGATCACAACATATCAATATTCTAAATATAGTGATATAGATGTGAACGTTGTTATAGATCTAAGCTCTGATGAAAGAAAAGAATTGATAAAATATTTACCTAATGAAAATCCTTTGCCGGGAACAAACCATCCTGTTAATTATTATCTAGCAGAAGATGCAGGGGAAAACGTTAAGAAAAAGCCCTCAGCCTATGATGTATTAAACGATAAATGGATAAAAAAGCCAAATTACGAAGACGTTGATTATCCATATTCATATGTTATAGAAATAGCCAAATTTTTCATGGACGGAATAGATGAAAGGATATCTGAATACGAAAGAGACAAGCACGAATTGGATTTATATAAAGAATACAAATCTGATAAAGATATTCTGATATCAGATGAAGAAGCCCAAAAAGCAATAGAAAATAAAAGGCTTGAACTTAAAGCTGATCTAGATGCTTTACATGTTGCTCATAAACTAGTAAAAGCATTTAGAAAAAAAGCATTTGAAGATGATTACGAGCCAGATTTTCTTATAGATATTAAAACAAAAAATAGAGATTTTTCGGTTAATAATTTGGTTTATAAGGCACTAGAAAGATTTGGTTATTTAGATAAGCTAAATGATTATAAAAAAGAAAGAGAGAAATGGGAATAGCTCAAATGAATAAACAAGCAATTAATCCTAGAGTTGAGACGGTAGTTGATGGTTTATATGAAATAAACAAAAAGCACCTTAGTATATGTGAAAGATAAAGATGCTTAGTATCTATATATATGAGGATATCAACTATTTAGAATTTAAGCTTTTTCAAGGTGTATTTGAGTAGGAGAAAATAAATGAGATTAAGACAAGTATTGGAACAAGAGCTTGAAAATAAAGAATTAATGCGATATAACGAGGAAGAAATAGAGGGTGCTATAGCTTCTGATAACCCATATAGCGAACTTAAAAAAGTTTTTCCAAGGGATTTTTTCCCAAAAATAATTCGTTGGATTGAACAG
>Ga0209925_1000241_pt1 | contig 29315 bp, 16 predicted proteins | sample SalPonR2_A_D1_MG_FD_185702 | JGI IMG/M metagenome (GOLD analysis project Ga0209925, IMG submission 185702) | Salt pond soil microbial communities from South San Francisco under conditions of wetland restoration - Salt Pond MetaG R2_A_D1_MG... ... | reverse complement strand
CCCGCCTCTATAAGTGTGTCGAAAAAAAGGACGCCCTCACACGGGCTTGTCTTGTTCTACCTATCTATTTTCTGTTGCCAGCAGGTGTGTGGACCAGGATTTAGAAACGACCGCCGTCTTAACAGGTCTAAGAGCCGCAAGCACTGGGCATCAGAGCGTAGGCGGACGCTGGGTGTACCCGTGGAGACTAAACAACTGATGGAGCAGTCCCAGCGCTTGGCGGCAAACCTATCGAAACAGACCTCACAGCCCTCAATTATGAAACTCAAATCTGTTTTCAAGCGCCCTGGGAGTAATTCTTATGCCATGTCCGTGCAGCGACGCTTGGCCATAAGTCGTAAGCGCAAAAGCGGCACCGAAGGTAAGCACAAGGCGTCCGCAGTGGAAAGAGAAAGTGAAGGGGAGATGGAGACTGTTGAGAGCGCGGGCGCCGTGTCTGAGGATCCAGTGGAGGAAGTGGATGGCATGGAGGTGGTACCCGGAAAAAGGCCCACTGGCAAAGCGCGAATCGTTTCACGCTTCAAGAAATCGGGACAGGCGTTCAGTGCTAAGAAGCAAAAACGCGTGAAGTCCTGATACAGGAGATGGAAATGTGTAAAAAAATAAAGGCTTTGCACTGGAGGCTGACCCTTTGCATTTTAAGTGCGTCTGTAACGAAAGGAAAAGCAAAAGAACACTACCTGGGTAGTAGTCAAGAGAAACATTGTCGTTCAAATAATTTCTGTCGCGTGTTAAAGCGTCGGAAAGGATCGTTCAGTTTCTCGTGCTTCTACGCTTTTTCGTACCAATTTCTTCCTCGCGCCTGTTTCTTATCCTTCGCCGCGCGCTCAACGACAAGCCACTACAAGCAAGCTAGCATGACTTGCCGACTTGGGCTCTAAATTCGCTATTACGTCGTACATTACAGACTCTGTTCGAGGCCTGCGCGAGGCGTCGCGCCCCTTCTGCCCCCCACTCCACCCACCGGGTCTCCGGCATTCTTCCCTTTCTTCATACTTTTTGCTCACGGCCCATGGCCGCAATACACGGTGCATCCGGTAGCCTCCATCCGCGCCATCCGCCCTTCCGAGTCCATGGTCCCGTGGGCCGCCTCCCGGGCCACACGGCAGGTACTTTACGGACCCCTACAGCCTCCGCCGGCGCTTCCTCATCCTCCTCACACCTTCATCGCGCCCATCAGCTCCAACCGACCGGCGCCACCTATCTCGCCGTCGGGGATTTCCTCGTCGGCCGCCACCTTACTGTAGGACAGGCCCTCAAAGCCCCTCCGCAGCCCGCTGTGACTGCTGCTCATTCCAGCCCTACCGCCTTGCTGCAGAGACATCCGGCGCTTCAACTCGGTGTAGGCAATGACGCCGCCCAAGGCGATCAGGATGCCGACGACGGCGCGGGCGTTGGACTTGTACTTGAACACCACGAAGCCAAGCACCAAAATGAGGATGGTCTTGAGGTGCCCCAGCACCTGGTAGGTGAGGGGAGACGTCTTGCCTAGCACTAGGTAGTTGGAGATGTTAACGCCCAGGGCGAGGACGCAGGAGGAGAGGACGTGGTTGAGGAGGGAGAGGGAGAACGAGGTCTGGACCAGGTAGCGGACGTTGTCGAAGAAAGGGATCATGAGGAAGGAGCCGGCCGCGATGAGGGGCGACGAGTGGTAGAGGAGCTGGAGGGCGTCGCAGTCCAGCTGCTTCTGGTAGGTGGATGTGAAGATTTGGGCCAGGGAGGTGAAGAGGACGGCCAGGGCGGCGAAGGCGGTACCCACCAGGTTGACGCTCACGTCGTTCACGGTCGCGATGCCCACCCCGATCGTGATGGGAATCAGCGTGACAAGGACGGGGCCTGGGACTGTTTTGCCATAGAAGGCACGCTCAAGGGCGATCGTCACAGGGATGCAAGCTAGCTTAGAGAGCTGGTAGAAGCCAACGGAATTATGCGCCAGATTCAAATTCATGAAGGCGACAGAGCCCAAGGAGCCCAGGGCTACGGGGAGGACGCCGCGGATAGGGGCTGGTTTGTAGTTGAAGAATCCGAGGTGGAGGAGGACGGAGCACCCCAGGTAGGTGAAGACGAAGTGGGTGAAGGAGAGGAAGATCATGAAATTGAAGGCGTCGACGGCGACGATGTACTTGTTCATGATCACCACACCCACGACAGAGCCCACGTTGCCGAACATGGCGAATATTGTCGTCATATCCAACATCTGAGTGATGGTAGGTAAAGTGGCGAGGGAGAGTAGTCTGGTGAGTGTAATCATGAGGCTAGGTGGCGGGCTGCAAGAGAGATCGAGTGAATCTGCACGCCGATGCCGAAGTATAACATCCCAGCCAGCGGCCCCGCGCATGACACTTCATAATTTTGTATGAAGCTATAGTTAGAGCATCTTTGCTGGCTCTATTTCAGCCATTGCGTGAGCTTTAAAAGCCATAGCGGAAACGGACTCTACCCGCCTCCCACGGGTGGTACAGGCCTCTCGTGGATTCAAAGACAATCTCGTCCCCTCCACACGATACGTTCTACCCAACGCAACAAGTATCTGGCTTACCTTTTCGATTATTGTTTAATTTGAAATCACAACTTTTAGTGCTCGATGCGGGGTGCACGAACTTTTCACACGATAGTATGACAACGCTGCAGCCCCGTACGCTACAACAGGCGATGAAACGAGGTAGTGTCAACCACTTGCGCCAGCCCCTACCTGTATTTATGTATGCGATCGTGTCATTCAATAACTGTTCGCTAAAACGTCGTTGAAAAAGCTAGGCGCATGCATCCAAAAATGCCCTAGGTTTTTCAAATGCGCCAATCAGAAGAAGGAGCCTCGTCGGCGTAGAAGTTCCCGCAGGCGCGCCTGCGCTTTGCCTTCATCACGCCTGATCATGCTTTCTTTCCGTGAAAACATGAGCACATGTGACTTCCATCATTATGGATCCTCTTGACCTTCTCCCGTCAGGCGCATTGTGTCGTATTCGCTCCTTTCCGATTTTCCTCCGGATTGGCCCACGCCCCGGCTCGGCGGTTTCCCCGCCCTGAACCAAGCCCGCTCCCAACACCCATACACTTTGTTGCCCTTTGGCGTGTCCCATCCGTGCTTTTGTCCCAAATACGACCCGAGTCATGCTCAAAGATGATTTTGAAACCCCGCGGACATGTTAGGTTGGGTGGTTTCGCACCTTTAGTCGAAATCAGGGAGCTTTGAGTGATTCTCATTTACGTAAAATTTCTGGGCAGAGGCCGATTTTTGTCTGGTTCTCTTCTCCCTCTGATAGCTACCCTTTACATTCGATGTAACCAAATAAAAAAATATCAATAGACATTTTATTTCTAATCAATACAAAAAAATGTAGTCTGTCGTTGTTTGCAGCGAGGAAAAAGTACCAAACGCGTTTGCACTCCAGGAAGGTACTGTCTTTCACCCCATGCTGCACAACAAAATGACCCGAAAATTACGGTTGGGACTCGTTGTGCAATCTTCAAAAAGCATAGCAGGGGTGATCACTCAGCTACGTATCCTATTTGTACAGCATTATGGCAATTATGCGCGAAAATTTACGCTGAAAAGCTACAAACGACGAAAAATTCAGGAATGAGTAAATGGGTATGTAAAAGGCTTTCAAAGCCTGCGAGGGAAGATATACTGCATGAAGCACGTCATGGCACCGTTTCCAACAAATGCGCACAAACATAGAAGAATAAAATTTTCAAAAGTAAGAGCACTGCCAGCTGCTAGTGATCGACTACACATCTCGACTTTTCCATCATAGCCTTTGATCGCAAAATGACTTCCAACCCCCATTTTCTCCTTACAAACTATCCTTGCATTCATCAAACGGCCCGACGAACCTCGAAAAATTTGGAAATGATAGATATTTGCCAAACAGCCATTCCAACCAGGACAACTGCTTCCACTACCGTCCAAATCAGTACTCGGGAGCCAATGCTTTCCATCGTCGAGGCATGCAGATCCTCACGCTGTCGCATGTAGCTTTGATGATCCATCACATTGGTCAAACCTTTCGTGAGAGAATTTCCGAGTTCTATCAGGCGCCGGATGCTCTGCTCGCTTGCTATCGCCTCGTCTACTAGCACGTCCGTCCGAAACGAGAAGCCCACCAATCGAGGTATCCCATCGTCAGCCCGCCCTCTTGCACCATTACTTATACACAAGGTATGATCCCCGTTCGCCTCGGCCTCGAAAGAAAATGTTTCCTCAGACTTGTCTGCTGCTCGCCACAAAAGCTTCCCATCAGGGCCTTCGACGGTCACTTCCACAGGGGCATAGCTGCCCCCCGTCAGTACCTCGAAATTACCTAAGAAATCATCGCCTTGAGTAGCCACTGTAATGTAGCATTCTACTGTGCCTGGGGCAACTTCGACGGTGAACGAAGTGGCAGGCTTGAGGAGAAGGAGAAGGAGTAGGAGAGAGAGCACGACGAGTAGGCTTCGCGACGGTATTCTTGCAGACCGCCAGAACAAAAATCTCCACATGGGCCCTCACGCTGTTGTAAAGACGATGCGGAAGAGGATCAATTACTTACATGCACTCATGGGTTCGGTGCATAAATTAAAAGCTTGACCAACAGTTCGCTTTCCACGAAAAAGGGGCGAGGGCGGCAAAGTGCCTCCTCGTGCGAGCGATCGGGCTTGGCCTTTGCCGTATAGAAGCAAGCACAAGGACTCCCTCGCACGAACCCGTGTATCGATTCGGACAATATTGTCATAGCATTCTAGGACTCGTGATGGGTAAGACGTGTCATTTTGAAAGTTGCTGCATCTCTTTCACGTGCCTGTAGCAAGAATCAAGCCAACCTCCCCCTGTGCCCCCATAGACGACTTTGCCAGAGTAACCCAATTTCTTTAGTTTTTGTCTTACCCACGCCAGCTTAGAATGTACTTGTAAAAGATGAGTAAACAATAATCCATGAGACACTTTCCCCCCCCTTCGGAGCCTCACACCCGTGCAGGCCAGGCGTCACTCATACTCGAATTGCGTCCTGATGTTGCTTACAATACCTACATTCCCTTCTACACCAAGACACTTTCGACCCCATTGAAATTATGCACCATCAATCGTGGATGAGACAATTTGTGCGAATGCATTTTTTTCGTACTGTACGCTGAATGGCGCTGCTTTGTATGCCTTGCTTCCTCACTGAGCTGCTTGAGTAAAGCTTCCTCGTCTGCGCGGATGGTGAGAGCCAACAAGCCCAGGAAAACGGCGCACATCATCCACCCTCCCAGGGAGATATTAAATGCTACTAGGCGGCCCCATGAGGGGATCAACAAAGAAACCATGGCCGGCCCTAACCCTTTTCCCAGGTCATCCGCTACCATAAATACCGAAAAAACAGTGCCGCGATTCCGACTTGAGTTCACTTGCATCACAAAGGCGCGAATCAGCGGTCCTGTGAACGCGGCGATTCCTCCACTAAATGCAACGACAGCCGCCACGAAAGTGAAGCCTCCATTGGGCGTGCTGATCGTGTCCTCCTTTGCGTTGATAAGCCAAGCCATGGGGATGATGCCCAGAGCCGTGCTCGCTGCCATCAAGAGCGCGGCCCCTTCCTTCGACCTATTGTACGCCCACTGGCCTAGAACCCCTCCCGCCAGGTTCCCCAGGAAGCAGCCGAGGCCGAAGATGAACATGAGGGCGGTGGCCTTCTCCACCGTCATGCCGCGCTGCTCGTGGAGGAAGTCAGTAAGGAAGGCGCTAGTGACGCCCCAGGGCAGGCACCCCGGCATCGACTGGCAGAAAGCAAGTAGATTGGTTCTAATCACGAAAACGTCCATAAACTTTCGCAGCTGCTGGCTGCATCCCGCATTCAGTCTGGCCAAACTAGGTCCTCGCTCTTCCTCACGATTTTCCTCCTCCCCCCTCTCCTCTCCCCATTCCTCGTCCGCCGCCTCTCCTGCCTCCTCTGGGCGAATCAGGAGGGCTTCGCTTGCGCCTCGGGGTCCCCTCCCCTCCACCGAACCGATATGATGAGAGCGGGGGGGCTCCTCCATGGTCAGCATGACTAGCGCGATCACGAGCAGGGAGGGCAGTGCAATTATGACGAAGGGCATGCGCCAGCCATAGACCGGGCCCACGAAGCCCGCCACGCCCTGGCCTAAGGTGCCGCCAACGCCCATGCTGATCGTGATGAGGGAGGAGGCTAGGGCGCGCTGATCCGGGGTGGTGATGTCGGCGGCCAGGGAGTAGATGAGCGGAAAGGCCCCGCCCACGGCCACGCCCGTCAGGGTCCGGAGGAGGAAGAACTGGTTAAAGCTGACCACCCAGTAGGTGAGGAGGCAGGGGATGATGCCCACTAAGCACGTGCAGACGTACAGGGTTTTTCGGTTCATGACGTCCGCCATCGGACCCACCACGATCGAGACCGCCCCTCCCACCACAAAAAAAGCGAAGGGAATCTGCCCTCCGAGTTTCAGATCGCGCTCAGCGTCGTCAAAGCCCATGTCCCTGGCCACGGCCGTCAGATTCGGGGCCAGCAGGTTTTGGTCCGCGAAGAGGAAGAGGATGGAGGCCGCGAAGAGAAGGAGCGTGAGTTTGCTGGGAGCGGCCGCAGTCTCGGAAGACGTTGTCGCGAAGGAGGAGGAGAATGAGGAGGGCCTTGACGACGGGCTCCGACGCCGCACGACTTGTGTTTGCAAGGCCGAAGGTTCGGTGCCCTCCGCCAGGAGACTTCGTTCCTCATGATCGACGGTATGAGAGGGGCTCGCGTCGCTGGTCCTGGGCTCTGGTTGAAAGGACAGGGACGGGTCCACCCCACCCCCTGATACTGAAAGGCCCAACCTGCGGTCTGAGGCAGGCCCTTTTCTTCTTGGGGTCAGGTAGGCCATCTCCATGGCCATGCTCTTGTAATCCGCGGGGGTGAAGGGACTTGGAAGTGGAAATTCAGTCTCGTCAGTCAGGGCCTCGGACGACGGGAACTGGTGGAGATGATGCTTTGGGAGCGAGGAAGGTGTGCCGGCGGGAGTCTCCTCACCATGAGATGAGAAGGGTCCTGAGAGGGTATTGTACGTCTTTACCATTCATACCGTCGTGGATGGCCTGTGGATAAGCATCATCATGACGTAAAAGTGGTGAATGTGGCGAAAACGTGGGTGTATTGTGCGGGAGAAAGTCGCACGACTTCCACACTTTTTAGCCCGGTGTTGGATATGTTGGAACGACACATGTTCTTTGCAGTGTACTTCAAAAAGGGACGATCAGAGAAGGGAATCGTGATGCTAAATACACACAGGAAAAGGATTTGTATCTCCAAGCTACGCACTGCCAATGAAGTTTGCTTTGGACAATTACACTGTCGCACCCGGCTGCTGGTGAGGAAGCAGCCGCGCTCAACGTCTTTTTGAATGGGCCGTTGGGCATACTCATGTCGGGAGGCGAGCTCGAATATCGCACCGAGACCCACACGTATTGGCTACGATACAATTGTATAAATGAACAGCACAAGCTTTGCTGAATTTGCACAACTTTTTTATCTTCTTTAGATTTTTGCCAATCATGTAAGCTTCGAAACCTCTTTACCCAAAACCCTTCACCCGTTACTCAACACAGCATGATATAGCTCATACACCTCATCATACCAGAGTACGAAGACACCCCAAATAACGACAATGCAGATCTGGACACGCAGAAAATATGAGCTGTAGATCATCCAGGCGGCCATCCCATCTGTGCAAGTGTGAGGCGGGAGTACACATATTCTGTAAGCGCGTAACGTAAACATATTCATTACTCTCTATTAATTCAGGAGGAAAATGAAAAGTACCCACCTGTCGCCCACCAATAACGTGGATATGCAAATGATAAACAGACTGACTCCCGTCGGGACCGTCATTGATGACCACTCGGAAACCACCTGGGACTAAACCTTCCTGTTTCGCAACCTGCTGCGCAACGTACAACAAATGTCCTAGCAAGGCCTTGTGGCTCTCTTCCGCTTTGCTTAGGCGAGACAAACCGGCCCTGTCCTTGGGGATAACCAAGAAATGAACGGGCCCTTGCGGACTCAAGTCATGAAAGGCTACGCAGTCGTCGTCTTCGTAGATGAAGTTTGAGGGGATTTCTTTCTTTACGATCTTGTCGAAGACTGTCGGCTGTAAAAACGAAATCGAAAAGGCAGAAGCCGGGTAGTCAGTGAAATAGAATAACGACTTCCGGAGATGTTGCCATACGTTGTCATGTTGGAGAAACAATATAAAATGTGCTGCACGCATACGTTCGTCACGACACGATCGTGATGGTTCTCCGTCCAAGAGATAAGTTTTTAAAATTCTCTGAGCACTTGACGTCAACCGCATCGTACGACGAAAGCACAAATGCCCCATGCGACTTTTAAAAACCATGACCTTGTTCTTACGAGCTCTCTACCACCTACCTCGCCCGCATCCGCTGCCTCCTCCATCTTTTTGGCTGCCGCTTTCCTGGACTCGGCTACCTCATCAGCCATGGTATTTGCCTGGTTACCGGTGACAAGACACCGTCTAGTCGTGCGAGATAATCTGACTGCGATGGAAGTTGCGTGCAAGGACGTACGATGTACCAGCAAGTGTTGAGAGAGGCGGACAAGACGTTGGCTCATAGAGCAGGCAAGGCCGTGAGCTCACTGCACGCCACACGGAACGCAAATGATGCAGACCACGTGGACAATATCTCTGTGCGTGTGTACGTGGGTGTCAAGTCTTATGTTTTGCTGGTGAATTCCCCATAGTTACTTCTCCATCGCCTGCTGAGAGCCGCTTTCACTGAGGTACCAGGTAATAATCAGTAGTGCTACAAGTGCTGACGCCGCGCCGCGACGTAGTTTATGCCAATGTAATGCATAAGAGAGCTTGGGCGATACATATGGACGGCCAGTCACGTTCATAACATGATCAGAGTTCAAGACTTATAAGCTGACTCTGCTTGTTATCTTATGGCTTATCTCGACCTCCCCTCGGATAACCTCCCTCCTCACACGTTCCCACCAACAATGTCACGTTATCTCTGTCCAGGGACATCGGCGTTGTTTCCATGATATCTCATCGAGCATGGAAAAAATTGAGCGCTGGCTTGCCGTTGCTCGTCTTTTTGACAGGTGGTTCTCTCTTCTTGGCCAAGGTGAATAATATGAATGAGTCCCCCTGTCACCAGGGCCTAGCAGAGCAAGTGTGTGCACTTTTCCCTTGGATCGAACGTCTTACCACATTTCAAGACCCATCTTATGTTTAGTTGAGAGTATATGTACATTTTCCCTGTCTAGAGTGCCCTTCTTCCCGCGAATCACGTAGCAGCGTGTCACAACCCCTTTTTCATTTCCAGCCTTTTGAGTTCAACAGCGACTTCCAAGTCCATAATTTGTTAACAGATCTCGAATTCCCATTTTTTAATGAGTAGTTTGTACAGGGTCGGGTGGAGGCCAAAGATAGCAAGCTGCAAAGTCGTAGTGAAAGGGAGTTCAGTATTGAGGAGGAACACAAACGAATGATGGCCAAACTAGATCCAGAGAACGCCTACAAGGTGGTTCGTATCCATCGGCCAGAGGATGACTGATAAGCGTTGAAAAAGATGAATTAATGAAGGCTAATCACATGTAAAAGCTGAGCAAGAAGCATGTAATCCAGGTGTGGAAGAAAAAATAAGATAGCATTATGCGCCTGATGACACACACTTGCAATCGTAGACGATCAGTAGATCTTTATAATTATTTACACTCCATGTAAAATCATGGCGTCTCCCCGGGCAGTTTTAGCGCTTGTGTAATGCCCTCTAAAATCTGAGGCTCTCCGGCACTTCCTTGCGTGTCCCGAGACCGGAAAGTCTACATGGTTACAACGCTAGCCTAGCCAACGTGAGTCTGCAACCAATCCAGAAAGCGCTCGGCATAGAAGGAAGGATCCACCGAGGAGATCTTGCTCGAGTCAGCCGTTATGGACTTCAAGGCATGCTCCGCCCGTTTCTTGGCGTTGTATTCCTGCAAGACGTCGATTAGCCCCATGTAGTAGATCTCCGCCCTCGGGGTGAAGTCTCCGTTCATCCCTCGGACCCCTCCCATGTCCGTACTCCACGCTGATTCCCACCTCCCTCCGTCCGTCCCCCTACTCCGCCTCTCTCCTTGCTGTCCACCCGGCACTTCTTGGCTTGCCGCCATCTGCGGGTGGCCCGCTCCCACGCAGGGGTCCTCGACCACGGCAAGCGTACCGACCGGATCGGCTGGCTTTACCGGAGGAGCTATAAGGCCTCCATCTGGTGAGACCTCGAAGCCCACAGCGAGCAAGAGGGAGTAATCCATGATATTATGCTGCTTCAGCCACTCCACGTCGGACTGTAAATTCGCAAGCAGCTCAATCTTTCGAATCGGGCCCAGATACACCCTTCGACAAGGCCCCTCGATGCCAGGGAAGGAATGGCCGTGATGATCCGTACCAGCATGTCGGCTGCAGAAGTTTAGGTCTTTCAAGACGGTCACCTCGCCCAGGGCCTGCTCCTCCGCCCCAACGAGACGCATATGGAGCGAGCCTTTTAAGTCGTAGATTTCGGACAATTCAATGGACGACGTCAGCTTCGTCGCACGGGGCAGCTTAAGGACGTTGTTCATCACAAGCATGCGAACGAGGGGCTTATCGGGCAGTTTCAACAAGTAGAGCCCCATAAAACGAGGCAAAAGAGAGGTAGCCCCATTCACCACCATGTAGTCGTAGTACGACTTGAGATCTCGGTCCAACAACTTGGTCTCGTCCCCTGTCACGGTCTTCACGATCAAGCGTCCGTCGGCGCTCGAGAAGAAGAGCATGCCGCTTTTCCCTTCTCCGGTGTGTCCGGTCCTCAATTCCGACATTGAATGCACATATGCGTCATGGTCAACACCAAAATGCCCTCGTATTGAGAAAAAGATCGTCGGTGCGAATTCTTGGAATGAAAAGGCAATGCCGTCAAGCGTCACGTCTGTAGCATGCACGTGTGTAAAAGCGGACTGATGATGTTTCGTAGCGGGACTGTCGGTAGATTTGTGGTGAAGAGCGACTGTCATAGAATGACTGAGCGCCCTCTCAAGTGCCAAATCTTTCCGAGTGCTGTTCCCCGACACATGATTATCCACTTTCGCTAGTTTACCAATCTCTATTTGCGTCTCAAAGGATGCGACTCCTGGTTTTTCGTTTCCGCTTTGCGCCTCCCCACCCGACGGTATTATCTCACACTCAGCTAGCCGCAAGCCTTGCGTCCGGCCCTTAACTAGGTATTGCGAGTCCCCCTTCTCATCTCCACCTTCCACCCCAACATCCTTCAGGCTTTCCTCCTTTACTTCTGCACATGGTGCTCCTTCACGCAGCATGGAACCAACAGAGGCCCCTGTCGGTTGCTCGTGTATAAAGGCTTGGGGTGGTACTGTAAAAGGATAGAAAACTTTGGTTTGGTCTTTGTTTGGATTGTTGAATGGCACAGAAGCACCCGAGCGTTGCACTGAGTATCCACAAATACTCCGGAAGCTTGTATTGTTCTCGTTGTCTTTCCTTACCTGCGGTCTGCTTCAAAGTGCTGCGTTTATGGTTCTCGATCTTGAGGTGCAAGGCTTCTGTCCGAGAATCTAACTGTAGGTCAAGATTCTGAACATCCATTGTTGTCAAAGCTTTAACAGCTTCTTGTGCGATAGTGGCGCTGACACAATGACTGCAACTTAGATTTTTGGCGTTTTGGCAAGTCGCACGACATCCTAAAGAGACGTCTGGTCCCATCCTTGTTCCTTCGGAACTGTGTGTGCCAGATGTGAATGTACCCGTTGGGAGTGTGTATCGTAAATTGTCCACGGTGAGCAGAATATATTTACACTCACTTTAGAGTTCCTCTTTACGGGAAATACTTTCTCCAGTACTTCAAGCCATATGCATCAGCCAAGGAAGGCATGCTCATCGAGATGGCCCGTGCTTCCTTGTCCTTATCTGAATGCGTTGAGTAGATTTGATTGAAAAGGCTCACTGGAACAACACGCGTTCGTTCGCAAATATAAACAAGGAAGGCATAGATATGGACGATAGGACCGTGTCCAAACAATCGTCTAGTATTATAGGATGTTGAGTGTGTCATACTTAATACTACTCCAAGAATCTAAGGTAGGGTAACGTCACCGACTTTGAAGTTTTGAAATTTTCAATTTTCTATCTTGGTTTGTTCAGTCAATCACGCTAAATATCACGACATGAAAGTTCATGTGCCGGATATACAAAACAAGGCGAACTATCTCCCTCCCGACTTTCTTCTATAACCCGCAACCCCTGACACTCGCTAATGCAGGACAAACACCTGACAAAAGCAACCAAAAGAAAATTCCAGTATCGGATAATATGGAGCATTCACTCAAGAACACTCCGGTCCACAACAGAAATCCAAACCTAAAAAAAGTTTGGTCGAAATGTGGAATTTTGCACGAGGATATGCCATGCTGATCCTTATGACAGGGGTCAGCAAGTTTTGCTCGAAATGGTTCTTGGTCCTCGAATAAAGAAAGCAAAAAAACAACAATCAAAATAAGCTCTCTCTATAACACTGGTCCTCACATGGATTATACCGCAGACATTCATCGTAAGTTTCCAAGCATGTACAAGAGACCATAAGGGTCTGAACACTCTTCCTCATCATCAAAGTGAAAATAAATTCAGCCGAAGGTCCTGAAACAAACTCTGCAAGATATCACAAGAGGCTTGCCGTTCACGATACTTGCCAGTCGCGCGGAAGTTTGGAAGTGAAATACCTCCTGTATTTTTTGGTGGCATTTGAGGTCTAATTCGGCCTAGTGAATAAAAGTGACACATAATAAATTCAAAACGATAATATATAAAGCATGTTTCAATCTTCCTAAATGTCAGAAAATTGACCTAGAAGCAGAATATATCAGTCTGTAAAGTGTAAGGCATCTCTGCGATTTCTGCGTTAAGTATGGACACATACTCTTTAATGCATCCTATTAAAGCGATAAATCCATAAGAGTCTGTTTTGCTTTTAAATGCTTTAAGCGTTTCAAATGCGTCTATCTTGAGCCACAGCGGGTGGAGGAAGCGAGTAAGTATAGATCCCACATTCTTGCAGATTAAGCAGGAACCGAAGAACACATCGATCTTATTCTTTACATTTTCATGACTTCCCAATTTCAAAAATGAGTTTTAATAAAAAAATGGGCTGAAACGATCTCATTTCTTGATAATGAATAGAGGGTTTTGAACTAAGCATCATTTGATGTTTTCGAAGCTTTCTTATCTCGTCGTGGCTTTGCAATGACTGAATCACAAGTTGCGTTACCTGTTTTGCGGATTGAGAGTTTTGGTGATAAATTTTTGAATCTCAAAACAGCAATGCGCGGCAAGTGTTGTGAGCGTGTATTGTGCGTTCGATTAAAAGCTTGCCGCTTCTCTTCTTGGACCCCTCCGGGTTCATCGGATATTAGGGAGGTTAAAGCAAGTGCCGCTGTTCCTCTCCTATAATTTGACGGCAATCGTGGCCGCTTGAGTGAGACGCAGAGATGCTTACGGCGGTCAATCTGGGCATCAATATCATAGCTCTGGGCACAGTGTGTTACATGCGACAGCTTTCATGGCTCACGCCTGCCTATGGCAGTGTTTTTATTGTGGCACAGCAGTAAGATTGAGGAAGCAACAGCGACGAATCAAAAATCGAGCAGATACGCCAAAGCCCGCGTAATTTTGGCGCTTCCATGAATCATTTGTATTGAAGTTTGTCGACATATTCTCTTATGTGATGAGAAGGTGTCTTGCGTCTGTCTGGAGGGATGGATATATTGCTGCCATTCCCATATCATGGTCACCGGTGGAGCAGGATGTAGATTTTGATAACGTGCACTTCTCGATACGTCTTGCTGTCGCTCCAGATATTCATGCCATTCAGTCCAGTGACACGTCCACAAACAGCTTTCAAATGTGCGCTTTTTCGTGCAAGCGCGCTTTCTAAGAGGTGTTTTACCCATTATTCCGACTTCGATCTGCACAGGAGCAGCATGGATCTCGAGGCGCCTCCAAGCGAGCTCGAAATCCCTTCCGCGTCGCAATTTTTGGCGGCCTTCTACCCCGCCATCGCGACTGCAATTATATGCTTGGTTGCTTTCCCATTATTGCGACCGCATTCCCCGGATGTTTACGACGCCAAACGGGAGCGCGTGCGTCTAGGTGGCTCCACGCACCAACGCGGAGACTTGGCAAATATACCTCCCGAGCTGCCCAAATTTACCGTGGACTGGCTTCGGCTCTTGGCTTCTTTTTCCGACGACGACATACTTCGCTTCGTGGGCGCGGACGGCCTGATGTTTATCCGCTATCTGCGCGTATGCTTTCAAGCCTCCTGCCTCATGCTCGTGTACGGACTCTGCGTCCTCGTTCCTATCAACGCCTCTGGCACGAACAAAGCGACGCAGTTCGAGAGATTTTCAGCTTCTAATGTCGCAGACGGATCCCAAACACTGTGGGCTCACTTCGCGGGAGCCTATCTGTTCTCTTTCCTCCTTATGTACCTTCTTTACCGGGAGTACCAGAGATACGTTGAACTGCGACAGCAGTACATGAAGTCCCCCACTGTGCAGTCCTACTCGATCGTGATCCGTGACATTCCCAAGGACGTGGACCAAGACACGGTGGAGCGGTATCTGACAAGCCTCCTCGGGGACGAGTCCATCGCGATCCACTTGGTGGAGGACCCCCGTCCCTACGACAAGCTGATCGAGGAGAAGGACCGCGCGCTCTTCGGCCTGGAAAGCGCGCGGGCCAAAATGGCGCGAAACCCAACAGCGCGGCCCATGCACAAAGTGGGGTTTATGGGCTTGTGGGGGGAGAAGGTGGATAGCCTGGGGCACTACGAAAAGGAGGTAGCGGAGGTGAACGGGCGAATCAAGGAGCTGCGAAGCAAGGAGCAGGGCTTCGCACACGCGGCCATCGTCACCTTCGAGACGATCCGGGTGGCCACTGCCTTTCAGAACATACCCATGCAGCAGCAGGTGCGGTTCATGAAGGTCTTGCCCGCGCCCGCCCGCACGGACCTGCTTTGGGGGAACCTCGGGGAGCCGGCCGTGGCCCGCTGGGTCCGAAGCCTCCTGGTGGCCGGCGTCGTCTTCTTCGTGATCTTCTGCTACATCATCCCCATCACTTTCGTGGCCTCCCTGGCGAACCTGAACGCGCTGGCTCGGACTAAGGGCCTGGGCTGGTTGCAGCCTGTGGCCGACTACAACCCCGACTTCACCGCCTTTCTGCAGGGTTTCGTGCCCCCCCTCATCACCTCCATCTTCTTCTCGATGGTCCCCACCCTGATGGCCTTTCTGGCGCGGCAGGAGAGCCTGCCTGCGGAGTCGGACGTGCAGAGTACGGCTATCTGGTACGTATTCCTCTTCGTCCTCTTCGACTACTTCTTAGTCTACACCATCGCAGGGTCCGTGGCCGCCAAGATGGACCTGCTCAAGCACTACGCCGAGTCCCCCGCCGAGATCGTCAACCTCTTCGCCACCTCCCTCCCCGCTCAGTCCACCTTCTTCATGAATCTCATCATGCTTGCGGCCCTCTCCATGCAGCCCATCGAGCTCCTGCGCGTAGGCCCCCTCTTTGTCACCAAACTCAAACGCCGCTTCCTCGCCTCCTCCATCTACGACCACCTGCGGGCCATGACCGACGACGTCAACTTCCACGAGCTCTATGCCTTCCCAATGCTCGTCTTCCTCGTCATGTGCGCCTACGCCTCCCTGGCCCCCCTCCTCATGGTCTTCGTCCTCGCCTACTACGGGATCAGCTACGTGGTCAGCCTGAACCAGCTCCTTTACATCTACAACGTCCCCTTCCACACGGGCGCCAAGCAATTCCCGACCGTCTTCCGCTGCTCCATGGTGGCCATCGTCATCTCCCAGCTCCTCATGATAGGCGTGCTGGGCCTGAAGCGCATGGCCATCCCCTCCACCCTCATGATCCCCCTGGTCGCCTTCACGGTCTGGTGGGGCTACGAAATGTCGCACCAGTTCCGCTTCGTCGGCAACACGCTCACCCTCGAGAACCTCCTTGCCACGGATTCCGCGGACATGCCGGCCGACACCCGCGAGGCCCTCAAGCAGGCGTACCAGCTGCACCAGGACGCGGGGGAGGGCATGGAGCTTTCGCACAAGGCCCTACAGCCTCTGACGGAGCCCTTCGCCATCACGCGCGACGGGCTGCTGGACAGCTTGGTGGAGGGGTCGGACGATGTGGAGCTGGGGGAGGAGGCGAAGGAGGAAGGGATGCCGCGGCCCTTGGGGAGGGAAAGAAAGGGTGAAGAGGGAACGGGGGCCGAGAAGGGACTGCTGGAGAAGCTGACAGCGAGGGGCAGCCAAATTTTGAACATGGCAAAACGTGAGAGTAACGGCGGGAAGTAAATGCGTGACTACGAGGGGTGGACGCGCAGCCCGAGGGAGAAGCCAGACTGCGAAGAGTAATGGCGAAGGGGAGGGTTACAAGCGAAGAGGAGGGCCAGTGATTAGCGGTGACACGGGGATCCGCACGTGTAAGTATATATAGTGTCGCATGTGTAGATGCATTTGGCAAGAGAGTGGGACGAAGCATTCACAGAATCTGACTCCGCCAGGATGGGACTTAGGCGTAGTCTCCTGCATGGGCGATGGATCGCAAAGGGATTACAAAATCAATATAAGGCGAGGTCGTCAATGGAAGCCAAACACGGGATCTATCAGAAAAGGTGTAGTTTTTCCCTTCAAACTGAATACAAATTTCCGTTGAGTAAACCGAAATAAATGAGACTTGAAGCCTCGGAGAGTGCAGCACCGTCAAAGTGACGGTGCTTGCCCTTCTACGTTGCATGCCCAAGACCGCCTTCGAGGCAGCCATACATTCTCCCTTCATGCCTACGAATTTGGGCAGTATCATCACAGGGTGTATTGCAAAGACCTGCGGGAATGTTCAGGTGCCAGCGGTCCCATTATGGGACTTCGGTTCCTGCGCGGACCACGTACTACCCCAAAAATGTGGTTGGACGTGGCTGCAGCTTTATCCCTTGTCTCCCACGTCTGTGCTGAATGCTTCAGCCTTTTTTGTGTTCCCACTCGTGCCAGGATTTCCCCCAATGCTTTAATGGGACCAGTGCGCCTTCTTCGGGGCGGGAACACTGTCTAGATATGTCCCAGAAAGCCCGTCGACGCCCACGGCCTGAAGGAGCGAGGGTTGAAGCAGACGGGCCCCTGTCGCAATGGCAGACGTATGTCCTGATCACTTCTTTACTCCTGTGAATTTCTTTGGTATCTTGAACAGCTCCCCTTCCTTATAGGCGTCAAGGTGTGGGAGAAAAGTTGCATTGGGATCAATCCTCGTGCCTGTCAGGACTTGGCAGCACGGCCATCTCTCGACATAGTAGCAGCAGCTTCTGCAGCCTCGACTTTGCTTACCACCTCTGGATAGATGAACTGGATGACAAACAAGACGACAGCGGGTGCCTTATAAAAAGCAATAGGATGGCTGTATCCAGGGAAGAAGAGCTACGGCGGGAGGCTTCTCCCCCACCCGCGGCTTATGAGGACGGTAATGCTCTGTCGGAGCCCGCGTCACCTGCAGCAAGGACAGCCCGTGGCTCTCGGGGAGTGGATCTGGAGGCAGGCATGAATTCAAAGCAGGATGCGCGGCAGCGGACTTTCTTGCGGGGTCTAGAAACAGGACAGGGCAGCACAGGGTCTCAAATAGGCGCATCCCACGCCGCGAGCTGCGTGGGTCTCAAGTCCGAGCGCGAAATGCGAAACTTGCTTTCCTTCGAGTGGGCACTCCTGAAAAAAGGAGTCCCCTCCTCAAGACCTCCTCTCTTCTTCTTTCTGCTGTGGGTATTCGTGGAATACGTGCATTTGACCGCCCACAATTATGTTTATTTCCTCCAAGGCAAAATTTGGGGCGTCGACGGCCCTCCCCCGCCTCTTCCGGACCTCGGCTTGATGCTTCTCGCGGACCGCCTGCCCGATCGCTACGAGTGGATCATTGGCTTTGCCACCGCTGTTTTGGTGGGACTAATGTTTTCCCTTGGCCTCCTGCGCCTGACCCTGGCCCATGTCAAGTGGGGTGGTCCTCAGATTGAAGTTCGCGATGCGGATAACCAGCACAAAACCACGCTGCCCATGCCTGTCTCCCTCGTCATGCAGCGTGCTTGCCAAGCCATGAGCGTGGGCATGAGTCTGCGCGTCGTCACCTTCCTGGTGACGCTGGTGCCCAACCCGGCGGCCTACTGCCACGGCCCCGACTGGGACCCCCCTGAGCGAGTGGGCGAGATATTCACTCGCATCCGCTTCACGGGGAGCTGCGGAGATTTGCTCTTCTCGGGCCACACCTCGCACGGCATGGTCTTGATGCTGGTGGTCACCCGGTATGCGCCAAAGGTGCGTGCCGCCAAGGCGCTGTCGATCGGGGCGATGACGCTTTTGGCCCTCTCCCTCCTTGCCTTCAAGTCCCATTATACCTCCGACGTCCTTGTCGCCGTCTACGTCAACTTGATGATTTGGTGGTTGCTGCCCACGGATCCAGCGCGCGTGAACCTGACAGACCTGGGCCTGAACAACGATTTCCCGCTACCGGTTTCGCCGGCATTCGTCTGCGCTGACCCCTCTTCCTCTTCCGTGACGCGCGAAACGAAGGATAAGACGAAGCACTGCGCAATGGCAGGCAGTGGCATTGCCTGCGAAGCAATGGTAGCACATCATGGTAGAGGTGCAGGGGGCGAGGGGGGAGGGGACGGGTGGAACGGATTGGAGGATGGGCGGGGGTGAGAGAGAGCGCAATCTTGTAAAGACATGTATACAGGTGAAAAGTGGAGGCGGGGGGAGAAGACGGTGGTCCTCTTCAAGATGGAGGGGCCGCCTTAAAGGCCTGCTCATGAAAGTTTTGCATCTGTCAGCGATCAATATACGACTTCTTCTGGGAGCCTATCAAAATGTCTTGTCCGACATGAGACAGCACATGGAACCCCCGATTCCGACGTGACAAGCCTTTGTGCGGTAAAATAAGAGCATAGTCGCGACCAATAACTTAGAACGGACATCAAAACAGGCATTTGATGCAAACAAATAGTACACGAGTTTTGTGAGCTCACATGTCCTTTCCATCTTGCCACGTCGCCATCCCACACGACTTCTATTTCTGCCAACTCTTGGCATTGTCGTCTTCTTCACCTCGAGTTACTTGTTACCTTCACCACGAAACCACGCATCTCTCCGGCTTCCGCCTTTCCTCTGTTCGGCGCCAATTATTCCTTATCCCGCCTCTATAAGTGTGTCGAAAAAAAGGACGCCCTCACACGGGCTTGTCTTGTTCTACCTATCTATTTTCTGTTGCCAGCAGGTGTGTGGACCAGGATTTAGAAACGACCGCCGTCTTCATCGACAATTGCGACGAAAGAAGGGTCACATTAGCCTATTTTCCAGTCTTTTCCAATTTCCTCTGCAATTAGGAAGTTTCATAAACGGGGAAGGATCCTTTCACCTTCTATCTCTATAAAGGCTATGATTCATCTCCTTAACCCATGACATTACTGTGCACTATCCCATGTACGGAGATTTGTCGCCGCACATTGATTGCGAAGCTCGCCCTGGCAACCACATCATACCTCTTTCTCCACCCTGCCATAACCTCACATTCATTTTCCTTGTGATGTCGAATGCTGTGCCGACCGTTCGAATTTAATTCTACTAGGACGCTTACTTATTTTATTTTTCCTATTTTCATACCCACGTAAACACAGTTTGCTCGCTCCTCTACACACCTAGGGCTGCATCTTAGTCTTATGCGCCCATCTCAACATACACAACACTGAAATGATCCAAGCGGATAAGCCCGCTAAAAGGAGGTTACAAGCCCATGTGGGCAATGTCAAGGTACGCGACCTGTTCGCCTGTCACCGGTCACCAGCCTCTTCTAAAAATCATCTTTCGTTCCATTTCTAATCCAGACTGCCCTCAACAGGGTTTTACAGCACTTGTACGCAAGAAACCGCGGCCACGCCATCGAGTGAACGCCACCTCGACCCGTGAATCTGCCTCCTGGACACGCAATACCACCGCCTCTCCCCACTCGCCCGCAGAGACCCGATCTCCCACAGCCAACGTCTTCTTTCCTATTGTGTCCGCGCTCTTCCTGCCCCACCATCCACGCAGCCCCGTACTGACTGAGCTGCTGCTTTTGATATTAGTTGACTGGGATCCAGCCTTCTCTGATCTGGCGAGATAAAGTCCGCTTGCACAGGTAGGCGACGGTGGGCGCCGATCTTGCCCGGTCTCTTGCTGCTCTTGATCGCCTGCTACCGGCAAAGACAGGTACGCAGGTGCGCGAGGTTCAGAGGAAGGCGTCAAGGGTGTGTCTTTACCTTTACCGTCCCTCGTCATGGCCTCGCTTGAAGTGTTGACCGCAGGCTCCACCGCTGTTTTCTCAGTCGCCGCGCTCCCTTTCCAAAAGCCTAGCAATGCGGAGGACGCAACACCATTTCCCCTGTTCGACCCACTCACCGGCGACAGACTGCTGCGCCCATGGCCCTCGGGTCCTGACGCGCCCTCTCCCGACGAGGATGAAAACACAGGGTAGGACGTTCCTACCACAGTCTTACTATTCTCCAGAGCAGACAGGCTCCGAGGTCGACGCTTGCGGTGAGCGCTCCACTTTTCGTCCCTTTTCTTGCTTGCAGAAATCAAAAACTCCTCCAGACGCGCGGCCGGGACGTAGGCAGTCATGCTGGCGGGTAAAGATATGACCAGGACCTGGTCTCTCTCCCTACACTCCCTCACCGCCCCCTCCCCGAACCTCGTCGAGACTGCCATGCCCGGAGACAGTGGGGCAGGCCTAGAGCTGGATGCCGTCTCTTCGCTTCGAGAGCCTCCGCCTCGGCCCTGGCCACTTCCCAAGCTCAGCAGGCTCATCATCCCCGCGAGAATGCCCGAAGGGGGCTCCGGACCCGTGGAGGCCGCTTGCTTTCCTCCCCCCCTTCCTCCTCTGGGCGACGTCGTCCTCGAGTTGCTCCCGCTACTGCTGAGACCTCGAGAGCTCGTCATATTCCCGTCGGCCCCTGACGAAAGGACTGAGGCAGGGAGGTACGCCTTGGCCCCCCAGCGGAGCTCCACCACATACATCTCGGGCCTCGCCCTCTGAGGGACCGATGGAGGGCATGGGGCAGGAGGCGCAAGAGGCTGGGAGGCACTTTCGGCAACCATCGGGGCAGTTGAGGCAGTGTTTGCGTGGGAGAGCGCCATCGAGGGGGGAGTGAGTGGCCTGGACTTGTCGCCGGTCGAGGAAGAGTCCTGCTGCCCATCCGCGACGGGCTCGGTAATTTCCGGCGACGGAGGCGCGGAGGATGCGGCAAACGGCTTGCCGGTAGGCACACGAGACGCATTGAGGGCCACCGAGGGGGAAGGAGGGGGCAGCGCCCCTGCTGGACGGTGGTTGAGCACGACGCCGGCGCCATAGGGAGTTCCAACGAAGGTGCCCGGGGGGAAGCGCGGCCCCCGCTCTGGACGGAGGCGCGACAGGTATGAGGCCCCAGGGAAGAAGGAGATGTAGGATGAGAAGCCGGTGCGGTTACTGGTGCTGCTCAGAGTGGTGCTGGCAGGTCCCGCGGAGGTTGTGGTGGCAGAGGGAGTGGCAGCGACCGCGGCGGCGGGGATAGCGTACATGATCGCAGAGTCTTGCAGATAGGCCACCACCGGGGTCATGCACGCCGCATTACTGGGTGCTTTAAAATGCATCCCTCGGCCTTCTGCGACAGCTCCAACTGGGGAGATAGGCGTCCGTCTCCCTCGGGTCACGCCTCCTTCTCCTTGGGTGGTGGGACCTGTGAGAGGGGTCGAAGCTGTCGCTGATCGATAGACACGGGGGGTGCTCGGATCGGACGCCAGGGGCGATTCGCGCGATGGATCCTGGTTCGGCTCCGTGGTGGGCCCTCCGTCAAAAGTCTGGTCAGAAGCGCGACTCTCCGATGTGCAGGGACTACTGACGCTAGTGCCTCCTACTGGCGTTGAGCCTCGCGTCGTGGCAACGGGAGACGAGATGGGCGGCGGAGAAAGGGGAATGCCTACTGAGCCGGCCGCTGAAGTCCGCAGACGGCGCGCACCCTCCACAGGGCTGGAAGAAAGGCTTCGGGATCGGTGCTCAACGCGTGGCGGAGAAATGGACAGGGGCGTGAGCGGCCTTTGCTTCTCCAAGAGCAGTTTATCCGAAACCTTCCCCGGAGATGACGAGGCCTGCTGCTGTTCCCGCTGTTGCTGCTGAGAAACAGAGCATGTCCAGTCCAACACCACCTCGTACACTCCATCATTAGGCCGGTAGCGCTTGACCGTCCCACCGCCATACAGGGTCATGACACGGGCACCCTCCTCGTAGCGGGACTTGTGTTGGGAAAGGATGGGAGGTACGGCCGGGAGGCCGTGCTTCGTGAGAATATCATTTGCCCGAAGAATGCTCCTGTTAAGTTCCACCCGGCGAAGCTCTTCTTCGCGTGGGCTAGGCCAGCCCTCAATGCGGTAAAAATCGTCCACGGCCGCCTTAACGACGCGCTGGAGACCGGTCACACGAATGAGAGGCGGGTCCCGGCGCGCAGCCGCGTCCATGGCAGCTTCAATATAGTTTTCAAAAAAACATATTCCCATGGATCGCCACCTGTTGAAGGCATGCTCATCGTAGCCGTAGGACTGATTAAGCGGCTGGATTCGGTGAATATACATGGCATCAATGGGTGGGTGGCTACCCCCCAACGACTCCGCTTTCTTGGCCATCAATTCCGCCGCCCTCAAGTCTCCTTGCCCATTATCACCAATGAATACGAAGGAGTATTCCGGGTACAGGCTGACAAACTGCTCGAAATTCTCCATTTTCTTCTGGGCAAGTCCCTCGATATTGCGGTCCATCACGTAGCTGTACCCGGTGTCGAGCGACCCGGCGAGCAAGGTGGGCGTCGTGTGCATCCCCCGTTTCTCCTGAAGCTTGCGGAACTTCGCGTATGAATGCTTCTCGGAGACATCCTTGTACAAATGTGGACGTGCCGACAGAAACACCAGGTTGCCTTGATCTCTGTCAGGCCCCCATTCGTCCGGTCCCGTCGTACCAAGGTCGAGCTCACGGTAGAAGGCCAGAACGCCCGGATACAGGGCATGGCGCGGCAGCCGCCTGTCTATGCCGGCAGGGAAGCGCCCCCCCGACGATGCCAGGGTGTCGTCCACGTCTGACAAGACCTTCCGCCATGGCTGACGTAGCTTCCGCTGGCGGGCCAGACGGGTCCCCAATATCATGTGCGCCGCTTGCACATGGGCTTGCTTCCGGATGTGCACCAAAATCTCATTCCGGATCTTTTCCGTACGAATATCGTCAAAAACTAGCTTGTGCAGAGATTGAAAGTCTCCCTTCGCGTCCATCAAGGATTTGAGCTCACTCAGGCTGTCCCCAAGCGTGCAAAGAAGGATGTTGCGGACCCAAAACTCCGAGCGAGGATGGGCTGTAAGCCGCATCTGCTGTAAGGCGTCGAGGACCATGGCTCGCTCAGGAATCTCGAGTTCCGAAATCCGCGTCACGGCCAGCAGTTCGATCAAATGCGTGCGGTTCAGGTACCGCTTGGTGGAGGACAGGACATGGTCCTTGATTTTGTAAAAGAGTAGGGCGAGCGTGACGTGGGAGACCAGAAAGTTCAGCTCGTCTGTGCGGGCCACATTGAAGATGTTGATGATGGTGCGCTCAAGGCGAAGTACTTTCTGCATGTTGAACCAGTTGCTGACCGTCCGGCTGATCAAATACTGATCGACAGCTTTCAGTGCGTGCTCGATGACTTCCAATTTCTCCTCCATCTGGGCCTTGACCACGGCGTCTGCCACCCGCTCTCCCTCTCCTGCTTGCGCCTGGAGCAAGACATTGAGCAACCGGGGACCGCTTGTGGAGGCGCCAGCACCCGTGGCATGAGTGCCCGGGCGACTAGCAGAACCTCCGCTCGTTGGTTCGCTTCCGTTACTATTGGAACTGCTGCCGCTCTTATTGCTTAAATTAATGCTATCGCTTCCACTCACGATTAGGCTTTGCCAACGCTGCTCTTCTCCAGACTGCATGTTTCCTGACGATGCGAAATCCTGCCGGACGCTTCCTCCTTCCTTGTCATCCGGATCTGAGGTCGCCGATGCGCAGGAGGCGCCCAAAGCGTTCCCCGGACCCGACTCCTGCGCCTTTTCTAGAGGCTGATCGCCCTGAGCGTGTGGCTGCTCCCTCCCAGAGAGAAGGGCTGTCGCCCAGTCATTCGAAAGACGGTGTGTGCCGGTGGAGGAGGTCGAGAACGAAGCAGCCCGGTCCTCCCGCGTGCTTGGGGTGCCCTCTTCCGCCGTCGCTATGCCGCTAGTCGTTAAAGTAGCTTGTGACCCCGGGATCGAGGTTGACACCTTCACCCCCACCCCACTCCCACTGGCGCCCGCAAACGCCCCTGAGGAAGCCCGCGGCCTGTTACCCGACGCAGGGGGAGAGCCTGGAGGAGAGCAAGGGAGGCTTCCCCCCTTTCCGGATGAGCCGCTGCTGCTGCTCGCCCAGGAGGTTGATGCCTTGGCAGCCTGCGTTCCCGCGGCTCCTCGGCGGATCCGGACGAACTCGGGTTTTCGCGAGATGGTGACGCGGTGGAGGTGGCGGTCATAGGAGTGCACGGCATATGCCACAGAGAAACAGAGCGTCCAGCCAAGCGCGTGCGACCATCTCCCTACCCCAAAGGGGGAGTCAGGGCTAAAGACAAGCACCACCGAGGTGATGAAAGATATCGCCGTCCAGAAACGGTTCTCGAACTCCTGTGCATGGTGCCAGGAGGAACCTTCGGACTTGATGAAAGCTACAATGACCGTGAGGACGAGCAGGTTGAAGAAGGAGACCACTGGGGCCCAGTACAGGAAGGCCAGCACCACCAGCACCCAGAAGAGTCCAACGATGAGGAAGAGGAGCTTGACCAGACTGTGGTCGTCCATCAGGCGCCCACTGTCCCTCAATTTGGAGGAAGCGGGAGGAAGAGGGATCCTGGGAGGAGCCTTTGCTGTCGAGCTGGTGGCCGCTGCTGTGGCCGCCGCCGCTACTGAGACGCCAGGATTGCTGCTGCTACTGCTGCTGCTGGTACTCGCTCCAGGTGCGGTTAGCACTCGAGCAGCAGCCGAGATAGTGACCTTGGCATTGCCGACGGCGGGGGGGGAGGCGGGCCCGGTGCTGGGACGCAAGGGGGAACTAGTGGGACTCGCGAAGACGCTAGTGGCCCCTCCCAGGAGCAGGGGCCAGAGACGCAGTCCGGTCAGGCACACGCGACGGAGAGTAGAGGCAGAGAATCTGTGGCGCGCCTTCGCTTGCTCACATCTCTCCTTCTTCTTAAAAGCTGGTGGGCGTGCTCGAGGAGCACCATGGTCCCTGCCTATGGACGCGGTCAGGCTCCCGACGGGTGTTGCAACCACCGCAACCGTGGCACCAGCACGCTTCTCGGTGTTGCCTCCGCATCGATCATCGTTGAATGTCCTGCACTGTACATTTTGCGGGCAACAGGACATCACGACATGGGGGCTTGAACAACTCGGCTCGGCCGGGTCGAGTGCTTTGATAGAAGGAGGAGGCAAGGAGTCGGGAGCTGCAGCTGCGTCATGCGAGTCCTTTCCGCGATCTGTCGTGCTTAGCGACGCTTGCAATCTTTCTGGTGTTGTCGGCCTTCTTCCACCTGCAGAAAATTAAACAAATGCCATGTTGAGCACGACCGTGAGCATGTCTCGCGAGAGAACCGATCCATCTATCCTCAACAATGAAGACAGACCATGACGCTACACAAAGAAGACACTTCGCTACGCAGCCTACCACCCCAGTGATGGTTCAGCGAATCAATTGCTGTCTAGCTGCTAAAATGCAAGAGAGCGTCACACTGACGGCGAGGTCGCGAAGGAATGATCACGGTCAGCTTCAACATGTGCATCCCGTCGAGAGGGGCCGTGCACCCGCGCGACAAGCGAAGGCCTCCTATTTCCACTCCATTCGTACGCATGCCAAGCGAATAAAACTATGCTTGCAATGTACGACGGATGTGTGGCGACAAGCATGCCGACCTCATTTTCCCACATGACGCCAGCTAGTCACGTCCGTCGCGTCACGGGCAGATCTTTGCTTCTGACACCATCTCAAAACTTACCGCTTGAGGAGGCAGCGGTCCTAGCATGCCGCAATAGAGGCACCAATGTTCTCTTTTCCCTTTTGAACGGCCACGATACCTTCAAAGTTGTCCAGGCCCTCATGAGATTCCAAGGACGATCTTGAGACATCCCCATGCTTCCTCTTTTCTGACGTCCCTCCCTCCCTGTGCACGGGGCAACATGGTATCCGTGAAGAAGAAAAACAGATTAAAAGTTGACATGTAGGGATAAGCCGGGCGTGTTCCCGTGACATGAGGTCAATAAGGCGTGCATGACCGGGAGATCGAAGAATATGTCTCTTAAGTAAGGCTTACCGTGCTTGACACGTTCTTAAAGTCTAAATTTCATGTCGGTCGGCTACTGGTACATGGCTCACCCTAGAGCATCCCCTGAATGGGTGTTTGAATGTAGAAAGGGCCCTAAGAACGTAATGAGCAGACAAGTTGTCAAGCCATGTGTCAAGGTCCGGCTGCTTCTCCGGACGTGGTGTCAATCGACTCGCTTGCCAGGGGGGCCGCCGGTGCAAGCCTCGGTACTTTCAGCGACATGAAATCGGACACAATTTAGACCATGACCGCCTTATTCACATTTTGTAAGCGCCCTATAATTTCTGCCGTGTAAACTGGACCCATTTTCGGCTCTGTTCGTGCGTCTTTGCACCGTGGTTTGCGGTGCCTAAGCCATGACGCTAGCCCCCTCGCGGTCCTCACGGCCTGCTCAAGACAGCGACACTGCCCTTCGGCCCCGAACCAAACCTCGCTAAAACCAAACTTTCCCATCTTTCCAAACGCAAATTGCTACCACAGCTCTGCCTTGTAGATAGACATTTACCTTGCGGCGATTCAAGGCACTCAAACTCCTATTCGTCATCGACCGCTCTGCCAACTAAAGTCAAGTGAGCCTCATGGGCCTTTCAACTTCGAGCTGCTCGCGCCACTTGTGTTCCCTATTTAGAGGGCTTTTTGTCTTGGGCCTGGTGAGTCTCTCAAAAGAAACGAGTGTAAAACCAAATGGACCTCCCAATTTTGGTGCCACGCGCAAGGCGGCCGCCACCATCGAGGCCATCCCGGATAACACGGAGCTATCTTCGAAAGGCTCCCAGGCTGGCTGCGACCATTACCGGAACGGGTACTTGGGATTGGCCATGTGCGTAAATTTTTACGACGACACAGCAGACGGTGAGTCAAACCTACTTTTTTCGCAAACATTTTTCATCAGCTGAACAGGCGCATTTCAGACTACAACCAGTGGTCGGCTTGGTCTAGACCTTGTTCGACTAACATAGCTCTTTAACCCCTTCATGTGGAAGCTCCCCATCTCAATGCAGCAGTAGTGTATCTGTCAATGGAGAGCTATACCTTGTGCATGAGTTTGGGAGCTCTTGTATTATAAGGGCCACTCAGTCGTCATTTACCCCGATATCTCACTCATCATGAAGCCGTCATTTGTCTCACAATTTTGCGGAACGCTCCACCATAACAGGGAAAGCTTATGTGCAGGTAGTCGGCTCCATGACGAATGAGGGGCAGGTCGACATATGTAATCTCACCATCAGCATTGCTGGGCTAGACACAGCCACATACAAGACGCCCGCCTGGCTTCCAACGTACCCCAAAGACCAGAGTTTCAAAGCAGGGACGTACTTTCCTTTTACAGCAATTCTGCCAATCAACGCAGACTCGCTGGCATCTTACAGGTATCCCACTGTTGATGTGCGCACTGGTTTTTTCGCGTGTGACGCTGCTTTGCGTGCTTTACCGGAGGATCAAGTGGTGCCGGCGCCCGGGACAAGCCGATCTTCTATTGAGGCCGATGATGACTTTCCCGGTTCAAACTCCGGCATTAGCAATAATTTTGGCTCCAAGATCAGGTGGTCGGGCTTGCGAACATCCGCAGGTGCGCAGATGGACTGTTTGGGTACCTGCTTGGCCAATCTACATAAACAAGGAGACGATTGTGCGGCCGCGGCATACGTGCTACACTCTGGATGTCTTCAAAATTGTCCAGACACAGTTCCTCAATGGATGGTCGATGCTTGCACCAAGGCCAGCTGTGCTGCCGCGCAGTGTGCTCTCAAGACATCGGCATCCGGACCTCCTCGTGGTGGCGTCGGAGGTAGCTTCGCATATTTTTATTACCTCATGTTAGGGTTGATAGTTTATGTAGGTTTGTGGTCGTTGAGGAATGAAGGATCATTCTGATTTCTCTTATGCAAGATAAGTAAAATTTCGGCATTATGTGGCAGCCTTTTTTCCGCGGTGCACGGATTGTCTTTTGCTACTTAAAAAAAACAGCACAAAATAGAGAGCGCCTTAGCCATGGCTAGCAATGTCACCACTTGACACATAAAAGATGTACAAATTATAAAGATTATGAAACCCGAATACCTCGACCTGTTGTTGCAACGCGATGGGATGTGGAGCAACTTGCTGGGCTGCCCGTTTGAATTCAAATCCTCGCGGGGATTCCTTCGCTTGACCGTTAGGGCCGCCAGGTACCCCCGTGTCGTAGTATTCTTTCATAGACCTGTCTGTATCACCTGAGAAACCTGGAACTGCTTCATATTTCTGAAGTCGTCTACATTTAATTAGGATATACATCTTCTGAACTCTCCTTTCATTAAAAAGACATAAATCGAGCAATTTTGCAACTTTCTTACGCGAAGGACTTCGATACCTGATATCTCATTTCCTACCTCCGTGTCGACTTCTTATGCACGTCGTCCGATTATTATACATTATCCATCAATTCATCAAAAATTACGTTATGATTTTTCAGGGCAAGGAATCATGACAGAGCAAAGGAGGGCCAGTTTTAGAGGTAAGAATTTGCTGGGTTGTCCTAGCATAGGCCGCATCCATGATTTACTATTCACTCATTCACACCCACGAACAGCTGCGGCGACAGGTCTGACTATAGATACAAATACACCACAACCTGTCAATCCTCAATTAAGCCCCGCCGTAACTCCAACGGGGTCTCAAGGCACTCCTCGGAGTTGGTTTGGCACCTCTTCCGGACTGACGGATCCTCGCTCTTGGCTGCAGTCCCCACGCAAATGGGCCAACAATCGAACTCCCACCAACCAAGGTGGTAACTCGACTCCTAACACAAGGAAACTGGTTGCCTATTTTAATACCCTACATAAGCCGAAGGTTGAAGAGTTCTTGAACGAGTGTG
>Ga0209925_1000240_pt1 | contig 29320 bp, 24 predicted proteins | sample SalPonR2_A_D1_MG_FD_185702 | JGI IMG/M metagenome (GOLD analysis project Ga0209925, IMG submission 185702) | Salt pond soil microbial communities from South San Francisco under conditions of wetland restoration - Salt Pond MetaG R2_A_D1_MG... ... | reverse complement strand
TAAGGGTAATTCCGGTATTATATTTGCACAATTTTTTAGAGGGCTAAGTGAGTCTTTAAAAAATAAAAACAAGATTAATATTGATGATTACACCATGGCTGTAAAAAATGCTGTTGATTTTACTTATGGTGCATTAAGAAATCCTGTTGAGGGAACTATTCTCTCTGTTATGAAAAAGTGGTCAGAACATCTTTTAAAAATAAGAAAAGAAGTTAAAAATTTTAAACAGCTTTTTCATGAATCTTTTAGTGTCGCTCAAAGTGCATTAAAAGATACTATAAATCAAATCAAAGTATTAAAAGAAAACAAGGTAGTGGATGCTGGAGCTAAAGGTTTTGTATATTTTTTGGAAGGCATAAAGGAATTTTTGAAAAGTGGAAAAAAAGTTGATTTGAATAATTTTAAAAATTATAAAATGAATCATTTTTCTTTTCATTCTGATATACATGAAAATGAAAAATATAGATATTGTACGCAATTTGTTATAGATGATGGTTTTATAAGTAAAGACACAATAATTGATAAAATTGATACATATGGGGATTCTCTTATTGTAGCCAAAGGCACAAAAAAGTATAAAGTTCACATGCATACAAATGAACCAGAAAAAGTTGTTCAGATCTTTATTGATCAAAAGTTAAAAATAAAAAATCCTGATGTCGATGATATATTCCAGCAGGTTAGAACAAGAGAGAAGGACAAAGGAAGTATCGCTCTTGTTACTGATTCAACCTGTGATATTCCTGCTGAAATAATGGATAAGTATAATATTTTTGTAGTTCCTTTAAATATTAATTTTAAAGACAACGAATTTCTTGATAAATATACCATAAAGCCTGATAATTTATATTCACTCATAGAAAAATCCAATGAAATGCCAAAAACTTCTCAACCAAATGTAAAAACATTTATTAAATTTTATAAATTTCTTGATGATTATTATGATGAAATAATTTCCATTCATCTTTCTGATAAATTAAGCGGAACCTATAACAGTGCTTCTGTTGCTGCTGATACTGTTAATAAAGATAAGATAAAGGTAATTAACAGTAAAAATTTATCAATAGCACTGGGTTTAGTGGTTCTTAAAACTGCCCGGGAAATTGAAAAAAAAGGGAGTATATCAATTCAAAAAATTGAAAATTTTATTACTAATAGTAAAATATTTGTAGGTGTTAAGAATTTAAAATATATGATTCGTGGCGGTAGAGTTTCAAAAGTGAAAGGTTTCTTTGCTAAATTGTTAAATTTGAAACCCATTGTTTCTATTGATGAAAAAGGAAGTTCAGAATTATTTGGAAAATCATTTTCTTATAGAGGTAACTTAAAAAGAATCAAATCAATAGTTGATGAAAAAAGGAAAAAATCAGAAACAATTTCTTTTGCAGTAGGACATGTAAATGCAAAAAATACTGCAGAAGAAATAACAAATGAAATTGAGAAACAAACTGGAATTGCATGTGAATATATAATGGATGTTTCTCCAATTATTGGGTCTCATGCAGGACCTGGGAGCATAGGGGTTTCTATTTTAACAGAATAGGAGGTAAAAATGCTTGGTTTTATCTCAAATATAGCTATAGCTGTTTTAATTTATATGTCAGTTATATTCATAATTTCAATTATAAAGAAAGATAATTCAATTGTAGATATTGCCTGGGGTCCGGGTTTTTTAGTCGTAAGTGTTGTCAGTATTATTCTTGTTAAGCATCTTTATATACGACAGGTATTCATACTTGCAATGATTGCTATCTGGGCAATGAGGTTGAGTACTCATATTTTTATTAGGAATAAAGATAAAAAAGAAGATTTTAGATATGCGAAATGGAGAAAGAAGTGGGGGAAATTATTTTATGTTAGAAGTTTTTTCCAGATTTATTTGCTCCAGGGATTATTGATGATGATTATTTCTTTACCACTAATTTTTATTCATAAATATACGGGAAAAGGATTTACTCATGTGGATATATTTGGATTTATTGTCTGGCTGACTGGGTTCACTTTTGAAGCTGTTGGGGATTATCAACTTTATGATTTTATTAAAAACAGGAAGAGTGAGGAAAACAGTATCATGGATGAAGGTTTATGGAATTATACCCGTCATCCAAATTATTTTGGAGAGGCTTTATTATGGTGGGGTCCTTTCTTCATGGCTTTAAATGTTGAGGATGGATTTTTTACAATAATATCTCCAATCTTAATTGGATTTCTTTTGTTGAAAGTTTCAGGTATTCCAATGCTTGAAAAAAAATTTATGAAAGATCCTGAATATAGGAAATATGCCAGAAAAACAAATAAATTTTTTCCATGGTTTAAAACCAAATTATAATTTTAAGGAGTGGGAAATGAAGAAAATTGTTTTTGTTTTAATTGGGCTGGTTATTTTTTTATTTTTATCTAATTGTGGTGAAACACAAGAAGAGAGCGAGCAAATTGAAAAAAAAGAGGACACGAAAATTGAAAAAAATGAAAAAAGCGGGAATAAAAATGAAATTGACACTCAAAAAGAATTTGAAGCAAAACTGTCAGTATTAGGGGTATCAATTTATGAGGAAGCTGTGTTTAAAGAAGTACAAAAGAAAAAAAATGGAGATGGGTATCAAATTATTTATACCATTGATGATACTTCTCCAGAGAAAGTTGAAAAGGTTAATCAGTTTTATCTGAAAAAACTAAAAATAATATCAGAAAACAGGGGTTGGGAGCAGGTAAAAGGGCTCGGAAATATATTGATGTTTAGAGATCCAGACAGTAAAGAGATAAAAGTTAATATTACTAACACTCTCACACCTTCTAAAGATGAACATAGATTGATAATTTCATTTTAAAATATTAATAACGGGGGCGGTTATCTCCCCCTGTATATGATAATTTTTTGAAAGGTTGATATGACAAAAAAAGAAAAAAGCTGGATATTATATGACTGGGCTAATTCTGCTTTTACCCTAATAATTGTTACCACAATATTTCCAATTTTTTTTAAGGATTATATTGCAGGAGAACTCCCATCTTTTAAATCAACTGCTTTGCTTGGATATGCTAATTCAATATTTGCATTTATCGTAGCAATTCTATCACCATTTTTAGGAACATTAGCTGATTACAAGGGTTTTAAGAAGAAATTTTTTATCGGATTCTTTTCTCTTGGTATAATATCAACATTAATTTTGAGCTTTACAGTCAAAGGATTCTGGCTGCCAACATTAATAATCTATATTCTTGCTTCAATCGGATTTGCTGCTACAAATATTTTTTACAATGCATTTTTAGTAGATGTTACAACTGATGAAAGAATGGATTGGATTTCTTCAAGTGGTTATGGCTGGGGTTACATTGGAAGCATTATTCCATTTATCCTCTGTATGATAATGATAAGTTTTCATTCTAAAATTGGGTTTTCACAGATATTTGCTACGAGAATTTCTTTCATTATTACTGCCTTGTGGTGGTTTATATTTACTATCCCTTTCATAAAAAATGTTAAACAGACTTATTATGTTGAAAAAACAGAAAAATATATATTTCAGGGATTTGCAAGAATTGTAGATTTTATAAAAAAAATTAAGAGTTATAAAAATATTGCTTTTTTCCTACTTGCATATTTCTTCTATATTGATGGTGTATATACAATCATTAAAATGGCAGTTCCTTATGCAAAAGATGTTGGAATGAATAATGAAATGCTCATGCTTTTATTGCTGTTTATTCAAATAGTTGCATTCCCATTTGCAATTCTTTTTGGAAAACTTGCTTCAAAGTTTTCTCCTAAAAAGATGATTTTAATCGGTATTATCATTTATTTTTTTATTACAATTTTTGCAGGTTTCATAACAAAGCCATATCATTTCTGGATACTGGGATTATTAGTTGCAAGTGCTCAGGGAGGAGTACAATCATTAAGTAGATCTTTTTACAGTAAATTAATTCCCAAAAATCAATCTGCAGAATTTTTTGGGTTTTACAATATTTTAGGCAAATTTGCGGCAATTTTAGGACCATTTCTGATGGCTATCTTCTCAGATTTGCTGGATAGCAGCAGGTATGGAATAATGAGCCTTGTTATCTTATTTTTAATTGGTATTGGGTTACTTTTAAAAGTGGATGAAAATTGTTGAAGCAATTTTATCGTGTCAGTGTGCGTGTGAGTGTGAGCTTAAGAAATTTTTATATAAAAATTTCGATTATCGAATAAAAAAAATATTTGAAATCATTAATAGACTCTAATTTCTCTAATAATAAAATCAGTAAATCTAATTTTCTTTTTACCTTTTTTACTTTGACTTAAACTCAAGCTTTAACTAAAAATTGATATTGCAATTTTTATTAACAAACACAAACTATAACAATCAATTACCAGAATATTTTTATTACAATTTATGTGTTATGATGATGTTATCTGGTGAATTTATTTACGATTATTTCTTAATCCATTTGACACTTTTTACTTCATTACCGAATATAATTCATTGACAAAAAATCAAAAATATTGTATAAAGTATAAAAAGGAAAGGAAGAGAGGAGATTATATGAAAAGGATTGGGTTGTTGTTTTTGGTAATAATTTTTACACTATCTTTTATCAATATTAGTGCTATTGAAAAGAAAAAGGTTAAAAAAGAAGATATTCTATCAAGAGGATTTTTAAAAAATCTTAGAATTACAGGTGAATTCAAAATTGTAACAAAATATCAAAAAGCGTTTGCTACTCCGCTTGATACTCCATCATGGGGAGTATATGATAGGGCAAGTGCTAATTACAGAGCAAGTGAAAATTTCAGGGCTGTTGGTAATTTGAATTTTTCACTTGGTAAAATGGGTCAATCAAAATGGTTTGGTGTTTTGCAGATGAAATTTGATGCAAATGATCCAGATGTAGAACATGATCCATCTGATAATGAAGATATTAAAGAAATTGTTGAGCTTGACAATTTTTTTATTATGTACAGACCTTTTAAAATGAATGAAGGAAGACCACTGGGGATCTCAGCTGGTGTGATGACAATACCTGCTACAGCTAATGCTGCATATACACATTATTTTACAGGGGATGTTGATGAAGATTTCATTTTTTATACAGCATCAGCTTTGACAAATACTCCTATGGCTCAAATTGATTTTCATATAGATGAAAATACAGGTGTTGGTTTCTCTGTTGGTAGAGGTGCAGGAGATATTTCAAAAATAGGAACAGGTATGAATGAAAATAGTGCTTTAAATAAAGTTGTATGGATGGAAGCACAAAAATGGAATTTTGGGTTAAATTCTGCAGTTCAATTTGTATCAGGTGAAGGCGGCGGGACAAAATTAACAATGACTGAAGAAGAGAATGCAATTTATGAATATGATGGAAAGTATAAACATACTCTTATTAATGGTGCGCTTTCATATAAAATCGCCGGGTTAAAACCTTATATTGGATATATTCATGTTAGTGGAGATGAGGTTCCATCTTCAGGAAATAAAGCAAGAACAATATCAGGTAACTTTCAAACAATTGGATTGAATATTGATCTTGATAAAATTGGCATGTTTGGAAAACTTTATGCTGATTATACAGTATCCAGTACTCCTGATTTTGATGGATTGAATGGTCTTCCAGAGGGAACATTAGCACAGGTACTTCTAAATAGTGGAGATTCCGGGCTTGAAGCCTTGGCTCCAAATTTTACATCAACAGGCGGTAACAGTGAATGTATTTATGCAATATCAAATTTTGATTCAGCTTATCATTTTGAATATAGTTTTAACATGAAAGATAATTTAAAACTTACTGCTTTTTATTATGAATTGATGGGTAAAAACGATAATACAATGAGCAATGCAGCAGTGGAAGAAGATATTGCTGAAGAGTTGACTCCTTATATTGGAGCAAGTGCTGGACCTACAGCTACAGCTTTAATGGCTGGTTTAACAGGTAGCCTTGATGATATTAGAAAATTTGCAGAATGGACTCATACTTATTCTTTGGGACTTGCTGTTACATATAGCTTTTAATATATTTTTATAAAAAAGGGGGATAATTTGTCCCCCTTTAAAAAATAAAATTACAAAATTTCTAAAATAATCTGGATTTTTTTCTATTATATAATATAATAAAACATATTATGTGATGTATAAGGTTATATCGAAGAAAGGTATCGTAGAATTTATATCTTGAAATTAATACTATATCCATGTATTAAAACGGGATAATTTAAGGAGGTTATAATGTTTAAAAAGGTAGTTATAATTTTGGTAGCACTTGTATTTATTTTTGGATGTGCTGAAACTAAAAAAACTGTTAAAAAGCAGGATACATTCAAAGATATTAGAGATTATTCAACTGAGAAATATACACAACCAAAAACAAAAGTTGCAGTAGTCACTTTTGAAAATGCAACAAGATTTGGAAAGAGAAGACTTGGTAAAAATATTACCAATATACTATTAACAGAATTAAAAAAATCAGATCGCTTTATTGTTTTAGAAAGAGATGAAGTAGATAAAATTTTGGACCAGGTAAAACTTTCACAATCAGGTTTAACACAGGGAACTTTAAATAAAGTTAAATTACTTGATGCAAGCTATATAATTTCTGGGGCAGTAACTAAATATGCTGTTAACACAACAGGGCAAAAAGGATTGTTTACAAAAAGTAAAACTCAACATGCTGAAGTATCAGTTGATATTAGAATGATAGATGTTAGAACTGGTGAGATTGTTATGGCTGATACAGGAGAAGGTGCTGCTGAAAGAGAATATAAACAAACCATGGGATGGGGTTCCAGTGGTGGTTATGATGAAAGTTTAGAAGTAGATGCATTCCGTTCTTCTGTTATAAAAATGATGGAAAATATAATAAAGACTGTTGAGAATAAACCCTGGTACTGTGATGTTGTTAAAATATCCGGTTCAAAATTATATTTAAATGCGGGACAGAAAAGTAATGTTAAAAGAGGTGATACCTTTGATTTGTATAAATTGGGTGAAAAGATAAAAGATTTAAATGGACGTGTAATTGGAAGAGAAAGACAGAAAGTTGGACAGGTAAAGATTATTGATTTTATGGGTGATGATGCAAGTATAGCGAGATATATTGGAAATAGAAATCTTGAACTCCCTCTTCTTGTTCGAAAGGAATTAAAATAATTAAAATTAAATATTGTAAGTTGTAGGAGGAAATAGTTGATGAAAAGACATAATATAAAAATTATAACAATTATATTTATTATAGTAATGATATTTAGTTCATGTGCTGTGAAACCAAAGTTTATTAGAGAAGATTATCAGAAATTAAAACCCTCTAAAGTAGCAGTTCTACCTGTTATTAACCAGACTGCCGATGTAGAAGGAGGGAAAGTTTTTAGAAACCTTGTTCATACACAACTTGCAAAAAAAGGATATCCCTTTTCTATTTTGAAAAAGAAAGAGATGGAAGAGAAACTCAATGAAGAAGGGATTACAGATGGTGGACAATTAAAAGTTGTAGAAAAAAATGAATTATGTAATATACTTGGAACTGATGGATTACTATTTATTCAACTTCTTGAATGTGATTATAGTTCTTATGCAATTGCTTCAACAAAAAAGATTAAAGCACATTTTGGTTTATTTAAAGGAGAAGTACTAATCTGGGAAGATATAAAAAAGGTTAATGATGGGAAATCAGTACTAACTGGAGTACTACAAGTTGCAAATGGTAATACAGATGAATTAGTCGAAGATTTTGCCAAACAGGTAGCTGTTAAAGCTGCATCCGGCTGGATGATGGACCATGAATTAAAACCTCAAATGATAAAAGTAATAAACAGGTCTTTTAGAACATTACCTAAATAGTTATAAAAAAAGAGGGTAAAAAAACACCCTCTTTTTATAATATAGCATCATAAAAATTTCAATTATAATTTTTAAGTTTCTAATTGAAAAACTATAAATTAACAATATAATTAATAAAAAGTATTTAATTAGCACTAAATATAACAAAGAAATAAAAAAATAGAAAAAGGGGTAAAAATGGATAGAATGAAAATAGTATTTTTAATTTTATTGATTTTGGTTGGATTTTTTGATAGTTATTGTCAGGAAAATGAAGTAAAAGTAATAAAAGCTAAGGGTGTTGCAAGTTTAGAAGGTAAAAGTAAAGCAATGGCAGTTGATGAGGCTGTAATGGACGCGAAGCGAAATGCTATTGAACAGGCTGTAGGGGTTTATGTAAGCAGTCAAACATTGGTTAGAAATTTTCAACTTGTAGATGATACTATTTTATCAAAATCACAGGGATATATTACTGAATGGGAAAAGATAAAAGAGAGTTCGAACATGGGGCTTTTAGAGGTAGTTATTCAAGCTAAAGTAAAAATGGGTAAAATAAAAAATGATGTGAGTGGAATCAAAAGATTAATTCAGGAAAAAAATCCTCATGTTATGATTGCAGTAAGAGAAAAAATTGGTAAGTCAGGATATAGGAACAAATTCCAAAACAATTACATATCACAAGCTGAAAATAAATTAAAAGATGTTTTTTTAAATTATAAAGTAATTATTAAAGAACCTACTTTGTCAAAAAATGGGAAAAGAGCAGTAATGTATTTGTTTAATGAAGATTTTGAACCAATAAAAAAAGTTGCTAAAGAAAGAAGTATAGATTTAATTATATTTGGCGAAGCAGTAGCTTTTGCTTCAAGTTTTAGAAGTGGGGATATGGTTTCTTATCAATCAGATATAAATTTAAAGGCTGTAGAACTTGACACAGGGAATATTATAGCAAGTGCAAGTGCTCATGGTGCAGATATTAATATGAACAGAATGACAGGGATGAAAAATGCAATTGCAGATGCATCTAAAAAAGCAGGTGAGGAAATAATTAGAGATTGTGTCAATTGGTGGAAGGATTCTTTGAGTGGAAAAGGATATAAATTGGAAATATCTCTTGTATCAGATAAATATGAAAGTGTAGAGAAGTTTATATCAAATGTGGAAAGTAATATAAGAGGAATAAATCGGATAAGCATTCTTTCATTTGAAGGTAATAATGCAAAATTGGAAATAGAATCAATGGTTAAAGGCAATAATTTTGTTAGAGAGCTTTTAGATAAAGATTTTTTCGAGGGAAAAATTAATAAAGTTACTGAAAATACCATAGATATTGATTTGACAGTAAAACCTGAAGAAGATTTAGATGAGAAAAATGAAGAGGAAATTAAACAAGATGATCAAGAGGAGATTAACGAAAAAGAAGAAGAAAAAGAATCTTCAGAGAAAGTGAAAAATGATGAAATGAAAAATAAAAACAAAGAAAATAATATGGATGAGAAAGAAGAAAAAGAAAAGGAGAATTTGGAATAAAAAAAATATGGGGAATGATTTTTCATTTCCCATATCAAATATTACTTTATGAAAATTATCCACACAGCTGATATACATTTAAAAGAATATAGTGATGTAAGATGGAAAGCTTTAGAGGAGATTCTATCAGTTTGTTCTGAAAGAGAAGTTGATGTTCTAACTATCTCGGGAGATCTTTTTGATGAAAATATTTCCGGTGAGGTTTTGCAGAATAAATTAAGAGAGCTTTTTTCAAATCTTCATTTTAAAGTAAAATTTATTCCCGGTAATCATGATATAAGTGCTATTAATAAAGGTTCTTATTTTGGTGATGATTTTGAAGTTATTAATGATTATCGAACTCCTGTTTGTATAAAAGATTTTGAAATATGGGGTCTTCCATTTAGGGAAAATGAAACAAATGAGAAGATTTTAAATAAGTTAGAGTATATAAAGAAGAATAAAGATCCTGAGAAAACAAACATTCTTTTATTTCATGGAGAGTTGATGGATTCGTTTTTTTCTGGTGAAGATTATGGAGATGAAGAATCGGGTAGATATATGCCTGTTAGAAAAAGTGATTTTGAAAAAAGCGGCTTGGATTTTGTCCTTGCAGGACATTTTCACAGCTCATTTAATCTCTTTGAAATAGATGCTAAAACAAAGTATATATATCCCGGATCACCTGTATCAATTACAAAAAAAGAGACAGGAAGAAGAAAAGTTCTTTTAATAGAAGATGAAAAATATAAACCAATTGATGTTAAGAGTTTTTATTATTCACGGCTGGATTATAAACTTGATCCCTACAGTGAAAATAATCCCAAAAAAGATTTAAAAAAAATATTAAAAGTTCAAGATCCTGATGCCAGCCTGCTTGTTAATATTGGGGGTTTTTTTAATGGGCAAAAATATGATATAACGGAAAAAGAGCTTGTTGAATTTGTAAAACAATCAATAGATGAATATGATTTTAAATATAAACCAGAGGACCTAAATTTTAAATTCAAAGATATATCGTATATTCTGGAATCTGAAATATATAAGAAATTTAGAAAAATTCTAAATCAAGAAAATTATAAAAATCAAAAGGAAATAAATAAAATAGTTGTAAAAGCTATGTCGGAAGTAGAATATGAAAATTAATGAACTGAATATTATCAAATACGGACCATTAAGCGGGGTTAATTTAAAAGATTTTAAAAAATTCAATCTTGTCTATGGTAGGAACGAACATGGCAAAACTTTGGTTCTTGAGGCTATGGTGAAGTTTTTAATCAAGCAGAAAAGTAAGAGAAACAAGATTGAAGGACTTGATCGTGTTAAAGAAAATCCTGAAGGGTATCTATATATCGAAAATGAAAATGAAAAAATAAAATATCCTGAAAATGGCAGCTTTCTTGATGCAAACAGTCTATCTATAGAGGATTTTTACAACATTTTTTTAATAAGGGACAGTGACCTTAATCTAAAAGAAGATAAGTATTTTGTTGATTTTACAAATAAACTTATAGGATTGAAAACTGAAAAAATAAATAAAATAAAGAATACAATTCAAGATATAGGAAATATGACAGACAGTTATAACCAGATTTCCAGTACAAAGGATAACAACAAATTAGGTGATAAACTTAACCTGGCTGAAGATATGATAGATAAAATTAATAAAACAATAGAGAATTTGAAAAAACAGAATTATGATAAATTATCCCGAGATAAAATAGAATGTAAAACAAAGCTTGAAAAATTAAAGGATAAAAAAGAACTACTTGAAAGAGCTAAAAAAAGAGAAGAGTATGAAACCGGTATCAGTAGAATTAAAGAATTAAAGGAATATACCAAAAAACTTACTAATTTTACAGATATAAATCAAAAAGATCTGGATAAACTGAAGGGGTTAAAAAGAGATATTAATAGACTGGAAGTTGATATCGAAGATAAGAACAAAAAGATTAAAAATGAAAAGTCAAAATTAGAAAAAATTAACAGAAGAATTGAAGAAATTGATAATAAAAAATCGATTTTTGATAGAAAGAAAAATTTATATGATAATTTGAAAGAAAATATAAAAGAAAAAAAAGTTTCAGAAGATGAATTAAATAAATTATCTAAAGAAAAAAATAGTATAGAAAAAGAATTCGACAATATTAATAGAGATTATATCAATATAGAAAAAAAGAAAAAATTGATTGAACAAAATCAGCAACTTCTGTTTGAATATAAAAATGCTAATAAAATAGCAGAAAAAATAAAAGATAAATTGCCTGCTTTTAAAAAAGCAGGGAGTATCTCATTTGTTTTATTCATGATTTTTTTGATATTAACAGGTTTTAATGTCAATACTGTGTTTTTGGCAGGAAGCGGTATTTTTTTATTAGTTTCCGGTATGTTAGGGTATATATATTTTGATAAGAATAAAAAACTTTTAAGAAGGGATAGTTTATTTGTAGATTTAAAAACTATATTAAGTAGGTATGTTGAAAAAAGTTTAAATAAAGATAATATAATATTTGTTTTTAATAAGATAAAAGAAGAGTTTGAAGATATAAAAGAAAGATATGAGGACAAATTAAGAGATAAAAAGTTAATAGAGCAAAGATATGAAGAAAAAAAGGATAAAATACAAAATATTGATAAACTTATATTAGAATTAAAAACTGAGCTGAGTATAGAATCAGTTAATAAGATTATGAAACGGATTGATAAATTTGAACAAAAATATGAAGAATATAAAAATGAATTTACAATTTTAAAAGCCAAAAAAGAGAATATAGTAGAAAATATAAACAGGCTGGAAAATGAATATTTAAAATTACAAAAGGATATTAAGAGTTTTAAAGCTGATAAAGAAGAAATTCTAAATAAGTCAGAAGTAGAAAACCTGACGGAATACCATAAATTGTTAAAAAGAAAACAAAAAATTATTGAAGAAATAAAAATAGATATAAATTGGTTAAATACTAAATATGGAGAAAATATTGATTACAGTTTAGATAATATAGAAAAAATTATTAAAAATTTTAAAGAGATAGTTGATAATTACAAGGAATATAAAGATCAGGCTTTAAATTACAGTTTTTCAGAGGAAAAATATAATAAAATAAAAAATAAAATCAATGATATTGAAGAAAAAATTCTAACAATTGAAGAAGAGATATCTTCTTTTAGCGAGATTTTAAAAGATATTGAAAGACAGGTTAATAATGAGATTTTAATAAATGAAAATCGATATCTTTATTGTGAGACTGTGGTAGAGTTAGAAAGTGTAAAGGATAAGCTGAAAAGTTTTATAAAGAAGTATACGGATAAGTTTAAAAACTGCAAAAAAGCAATTGATATAATGAATAAAATTGAAGATGAGGAAACAGAAAGAGTTTCTGAACTTTTTGGTGAAAATACCAATGCTGTTAATTATTTTAAAAAGATAACCTCCAACAGTTTTGAAGAGATCATATTTGATAAAGAAAGTGTAAAGATTAAGGTAAAAGATAAAATGGGGAAAATCTTAGATCCTGAGCAACTTTCTGGAGGAACAATTGATCAGCTATATTTATCAGTAAGACTTGCAATGGGAATGAAGATATTTAATGACAGTAAAGTTTTTTTCTTATTTGATGATCCATTTATAAAATCAGATATAGATAGACTAAAAACTCAGCTTGATATTTTATTTAAACTTGCTGATGAGGGGTTTCAGTTCTTTTATTTCAGCGCAAAAAAAGCAGTACTTGATTTTGTTGAAAAATCTAAAAATTCTGAAATAGTTAGTATTTATAAACTATAATTATATTATAAGTTGACAAAAGGCTTTAGTCCTTTATTATCTCACTCAAGCACTTGTAGAAATTTAATGAAAGGAGTTTATATGAGTAAACCAAAAAAAGGTGATGTAGTAGTTGTTAATTATACAGGTAAATTAAAGAAAAATGGTGGAGTTTTTGATTCTACAAAAGATAAGGACCCATTTGAATTTGAAATTGGTCAAAAAGTAGTTATACCAAAATTCGAAGAAACTGTTAAAGGTTTAGAAGAGGGAGAATCAACAACAGTTGAAATTAAATATGAGGATGCATATGGTGAATACAGGGAAGATTTAAAATTTGAATTTGAAAAAGATAAATTACCTGAAGAGATGGAGCCATCAAAAGGCCAGACACTTCAGTTTAAAGATAAAGAGGGGAATCCTTTTTATGCAACAGTAAGAGAAATTAAAGAAGAGAAACTGCTTTTAGATCCCAATCACCCACTTGCTGGTAAAGATTTAATCTTTGATATTGAATTAGTTGAAATAAAGTAATAATAAAATACAAATAAAAAATAAATATTGAAAAGCCCTTGAAAAAGGGCTTTTTAAATTAATTTTTCGATAAAATTAACTGAAAAAGTAATCGCATTTTCACAAATTTCTCTACGTTTTTTATTAGCTTTTTCTTCATTATCGGGTAAATCGGCTAAAAGGTCTTCACATCTCTTGTATCCGGTTTCTTCTGAAAAATTTTGAGTAAATTTGTCGACAGTTTTACTGAAAAATTCTTGATTCATATTTCTTGATAAAAGTCCAATAATGAATAATCCAGCTGTTAATGCCCCACAGGCTTCATGGCAGCATAATCCTCCTCCATAAGCAGCTAATGCCCTTTTTATCTGGTCTTTGTTTAAATCAACAATATCTTCAAAAGTAAGAGCAACTGTTTGTGCACAGGAATTTTCATTAAATAATTTCATAGCTTTTTTAATTCTGGTCATAGATCCTCCTTTAAATTCTTAATGAAAGACAGCTTAATCCTCCATCTATTTTTTTAAATTCTGAAGTACTTACTTTTAGAACCTTAAAACCTCTTGCTTTTATTTTTTTTAATGTTTTTGGATATCCATCCGGCATTATAATAAAATCATTAATGTTGATACTGTTAGCTGAGTATATCTCATCATCATCAACAAAAATAATATTATATTTCTCAAACTGAGTATAATTTTTAAATGTTGTTGATGCTAATATATAATTATTTCCCAGATATGAAATTCCTGTTTTTAGGTGTAATAAGTTTTTAATATTTACAAAGTTCACATTATAATTAAAATTTTCAAGAATATTTTTCAGCTGAATTGCACCTTCTTTATTTGTTCTTTCAGATATTCCAATATAAAAATCTTGTTCAATTTGAAGAACATCCCCTCCATCAAGAGTTCCTGGGGAATTAATTTTAAAAATGTTAGTATAAAAATTCTCAAGCTCTTTAATTATAAACTTTTCTTCTCCTTTTCTGCTTTCTGTGCCTATGTTTGTAATAATTGCACATTCATCAGTTAATACTGCAGTATCTTCTACAAAACAGCTATCGGGATATTTTTCTAAAGGATTTAAAATAGATATCAAACTTACATTACATTTTTTTAATGCCTGAATGTAATTTTCATGTTGAATTAAAGCTTTTTTATAATCCGGTTTCTCATTTTTGGATGAAATTCCATTTATAATTGTTTTAGCAGGTATTCTAACAATTACAGTGTTAATCATATTTCTCCTTTTAATTTTGCTTATAAATTATTCTAACAAATATTATTTATATAACAATAAAAGATTTTAAAAAAACGAAACTTGAAAAATTAAATTAATGAGTCATACTGTTATTAATAGGAGGGATATTATTAAAAGTAAAAAGAATAAGAAACTTCCTTTCATTATAACTGTATCCTACTTGTTATCGTTTCTTACAATTAGATTACTCGTTACAATAGCTGGATCAGCACAAACAGGTTTTGCTAAAGCTGTAAGAGAAGGACCGCCGGGAGTAAATTTTTATATTGGTAGAAATATTATTCTTTTTGGGTATCATATCCACCATTTCTATTTTGGTATTATTTTAATTGCTATAGCTGGATGGTTATCACTTGTTAAAAATTATCGAAAAAAAAATATAAATAGATTAGGTGTCATGTATGGTATTGGATTGGGACTTCTAATGGATGAGATAGGTCTTCTGCTTACATGGGGAGATTATTATTCTGATTTAAGTTATCTTTTAAGTATATTTTTGCTTGGAGTGTTTTTAAGTATCTTATATTTTCCCTCTTTCTGGAAACAATTCAAACGTGAACATAAAGAAGATAAGGATTCTTTTCTTTTTAAAAAATTTGATCTTTTTATAAAAATATCTGATTTTTTAAGTTTAAAACTGGAAAAAACTGATAAATTAAGAACTATAATAGTAGGGTTAGCTTATATTGTAGTAGGAATTCTTATTTTAATTTATCCAAGATTTATAATTTACTGGATAGCTGGACTTTTCATGCTTCAGGGAATTTCATTAATAGTAAAAAATTACAGCTGATACTCAGTTGATTGTAATCAAAATTTAAAAATAAATTATTTATAGTGGCATTTTCTATGGTTTATCTTATCCAGGTATTGATAATATGATTTATAATCTAATTCTTGTTAACATCTGATTTGTAAAATAAAATAATACATTAGAATATTCTGAAACCTGATATTATTGACATTTTACATTAACTATCATTATCAACGAAGATAGTATCTCCCACTTGACAAATTAAAATTTAATGTTATATTTAGAACAAGGAACTAAATAAACTATAATAGTGTAATTGGTATATAAAGGAGATTCTATGAAATCTGAAACTAAAAAAGAATTAATTATAAGAAAATCTAGAGATTTATTTATGAGAAAAGGTATAAGTAGAGTTACAGTTAAAGAAATAGCAGATAATTGTGGTATAAGTAAAAAAACAATATATAGCTATTTTGATGGAAAAGATGAATTAACATATGAAGCAATAAAAGAGTTTCTGGAAAATGTTGATGATAAGATTGAAGATATTAAAAATAATGACACACTAGATTTTTTTGGAAAAATTAAAGAATGGTTAAAATTTGCAAAAGTTAATTTGTTTAAGATGAGACAGGAGTTTCTTGAAGATATTCAAAAAAAACATTCCGAATTATGGGATATGATAGAAGAAACAAGAAAAAAAAATATCAATGATTTACTTTATATAATTATAAAACAGGGTCAGGAAGAAGGACTTGTAAGAAAAAATGTAAATATTGAATTTTTTATTTCACTTTTTTATAGAAATATTGTTATATTAACTGACTCAGAATTTGTTTACAAATCAGGTTCATCACTAAAAATTTTGATTAATAATTTTATTGATTTATTTTTAAATGGAATTTTGATTGATAGAAAAAAAATTACGATAGATTAAATTAGGAGGTAACATGAAAAAGATTAAATATTTATGTATGATATTAATGATTATTGTTATATTTTCCTGTGCAAAAAAAAGTAAACTGGAATATTCTGGCACAATTGAGAGTGTGCAGTATGATTTAAGTTCAGAAACTACAGGAAAAATTATGAAAATAATGAAGAAAGAAGGGGATAAAGTTAAAAAAGGCGAATTGTTAATGATAATTGAACATAAAATCCTTGATTTGAAACTTGATAATGCAAGAAACTCATTAGAATCAGCAAGGGAAAATTTTATAAGCTCAAAAAAAAATTATAAAACAATGAAAAAAACTTACAGTCGAATTTCAAATTTATTCAAACAAAAAAGTGTATCACAAAGTAAAATGGATGAAACTGAGAGTAAATTTGTTCAGGTCAGATCAGCATATAAAATAGCAAAATCAAATTACAAAAAAGTGATTAATGAAATAAAGATAATAAAAGAACAGATAAAAAATTGTTATATTAGATCACCAATAGATGGGTTAATTGTTGAAAAAATCAATGAAAAAGGGGAATTTGTAAACCCGGGATCTCTTGTATATACAGTTTCTGATATTAAAAATATGGAAGTTTATATATATATTCCTGAAAAAGATTTAGGGTATTTGAAAGTGGGGCAAGAAGTAAAAATATTTTCTGATACCTATCCAGAAAAAGGATTTAATGGAAAAATATATTATATTTCTGAAGAGGCTGAATTTACACCAAAAAATGTTCAGACAAAAGAAGATAGGGTTAAATTAGTCTTTAAGATTAAAATTAAAGTCAAAAACGAAAATAGAATTCTAAAATCAGGGATGCCATGTGATGTTAAAATAAAATTAGAGAATGATGTATAACTATGAATGATATTGTCAAAATAGATAAATTAAAAATACGATTTAAAGATTTAACAGCAGTTAATAATATTACTTTAAATATTAAAAAGGGAGAAATGTTTGGTTTTATTGGACCCGATGGAGCTGGAAAAACAACTATTATAAGAACACTGTGTGGAATAGTAAAAGAATTTAATGGTAAGGTTGAAATGTTTGATTTTAATCTTCGCTATAATAATGAAAAAATAAAAAAAAATATTGGATATCTTTCACAAAATTTTAGTCTATATCGTGATTTAACAGTAGATGAAAATATTGAATTTTTTGCAGAGATCTATGAAATAAAGGATTTTAAAAAAAGACGAAAAGAATTGTTACAATTTACAAAAATGGGTGATTTTAGAAATAGAAAAGCAGGTAATTTATCTGGAGGAATGAAGAAAAAATTAGCCTTAGCATGCACTCTAATACATAGACCAAAAATTATATTTCTCGATGAACCAACAAATGGTGTTGATCCTGTATCAAGAAGAGAGTTTTGGGAGATTCTATCCCAGCTTATAAGAGAAAGAGTAACAATTGTAATGAGTACGCCATATATAGATGAAGCCGAAAGGTGTTCAAGAGTGGCACTTTTAAATCAAGGCAAATTATTAAGTCTTGATAAACCGGAAAATTTAAAGAAAAGTTTAGACAAGTTCATTTTTGAAATTATTTTAAATGATGTTAGAAATGGATATAATTTATTGAAAAATTTAAATGGAATAGATAGTGTGCAGTCTTATGGTGATAGATTACATGTATTCTTATTTGAAAAAGATAAAAAAATGATAAATAAAATAAATAAAATTCTTAAAAAAAATAATATCTCAATAAAGAATCAGGAATATATATCACCAGCTCTTGAAGATGTATTTATTGATTATCTTAAAAAATATAAGGAGGAATAATGAGAAAATATCTGATGATACCTATTGCTCTATTATTAATTAATAATTTAATACTTGCTGATAATATAAAGTTATCAATTGAAGATGCATTAACAATTGGTATTGAAAATAATAAAACAATAAAAATTTCAAAAAAATCTATTAGAGAAAGTGAAAAAAAATATAAAATTTCAAAATCTAAATTGTATCCAAAAATATCTATAAATTCTTCATATCTAAAAATAAAACAACAAAATGAATTTGGTTTTGTTAACCCATTAACTTCAGAGAAGATAATTGTTTCACCGGAATTTGATACTAAAATAACAAATACTTTAAGCTTGAATCAGGTTATCTTTTCAGGATTTGCTTTAAGAAATAATATAAAAATAAGCGATTATAATAGAAAAATATCCAAAAGTGAATTTCAGGAAAATAAATCAGAGTTACTTTTTGAGATTAATACTATTTACTGGAATTTATACAAATTAAAAAATATGAAACAAATTATCATAAAAAGTATTGTTCAAATGAGAAATCATTTAAAAGATATAAAAAATTACTATGAAGAGGGGATGGCAACAAAAGCTGATATATTAAAAGTAAAAGAAAAAATTTCTAATGTGGAATTGAAAGAAATTGAAAATGAAAATAAAATAAAAAAAACGAAACTTAAATTAAAAATAATTTTAGGAATTGATATTAATAATAATATTGAAATTGTTTCGGATATTGATAAAAACAAAAAAAAGTATGAGTATAGTTTGAATAAGTGTATTCAAAAAGGGCTTAAAAAGAGAGAAGAGTTGAGGCAGCTAAAAATGAAAAAAAGGATAGCTGATTTATCAGTAAATACAGCAGAATCAAAATTTTTACCAAAATTTATGATAGTGGGTAATTATCATTATGATAAACCTAATGCTTCTGTACAACCTGCTAAAAATGATTTTTCTGAAAGCTGGGAAGTTGGAGTTTCATTTTCTTTTGATATTTTCAATGGAGGCAAAAGATTTCATGAACTTGCTAAAAATAAGATAGCAAAAGATAAAACAGAAATCTTATATAAACAATTTGAAGAAAATATCAGAAAACAGATATTTGAAGCTTATTTAGATTATAAAAAAGAGATAAAATCAATTGAATATATAAATAAAAACTTTAATGAAGCAGCAGAAAATTATAGAATTACAAGAAATTTGTACAAAGAAGGAATGGTTAGTAGTAGCAATCTTCTTGATTCTGAAGTTCTTTTTATGGAATCTAAAATTAGAAAAACCAATTCTCGAGTTGATTTATATCTATCAAAATTAAAACTGGATAAATTAATAGGGGAATTAAGTTTATGAAAGAAAAAAATTCTGTTTGGGTGGAAAATTTAACTAAAAAATTTGGTAATTTTACAGCTGTTGATAATATTAGTTTTAAGGTGAAATCAGGTGAAATATTCGGTTTTTTAGGTGCAAATGGAGCTGGTAAAACTACAACAATAAGAATGCTTTGTGGTTTATTAATTCCAACCTCAGGAAAAGGTGAAGTAGCCGGATTTAATATATTAAAAGAATATGAATTAATAAAAAAAAGAATAGGTTACATGTCTCAAAAATTTTCTTTATATGATGATTTAACAGTTGTTGAAAATATTAAATTTTTTGGCGGAATGTATGGGTTGAGTCGGAAAGAGATTGATATAAAAAAGGATTGGATTTTAGAACTCGCAAATTTAAAAAATATGAAAAATAGGATTACAGGAGATTTAGCAGGAGGATGGAAACAGAGACTTGCTTTGGGAACATCATTAATTCATAATCCTAAAATTGTTTTTCTTGATGAACCAACTGCTGGAGTTGACCCGATTTCAAGAAGAAATTTTTGGGATATTATAAATAACATCTCTGATGATGGGATAACTGTATTTGTGACCACACACTATTTAGATGAAGCTGAATATTGTAATACTATTCAGCTAATGGATAGAGGAAATATAATAGCAGGTGGTTCTCCCGATAAATTAAAACAGAATTATATTGATGGCTTTTTATATCAAATAAACACAGATAATCTTTCTGGGAGTATAGATTTTTTAAAAAATTTAGATTATCTTGATAATGTAAATGTGCTTGGTACAAACATAAATATATTAACAACTTTGAGAAAAAATGATTTAAAAGATAGATTGCTGAATAAATTTAATAATAAAATTAAATTAATCTCAATAAAAAAAATTGACCCTACTCTTGAAGATGTTTTTGTGAATTTAATTAAATAAAGGATATTTATGAAGAAAATTATTTCTGTAATAAAAAAAGAGTTTAAACATATTTTTAGAGATAAAAGATCATTTGGTCTTTTAATAATCATCCCTATTTTTATGTTGATTCTTTTTGGATATGCATTAAATTTTGAGGTTAAAAATGTTAAAATATCAGTCATTGATAAAAATAACACAAAAATGAGTAGAGAATTAATTAATAAGGTTATCAAAACAGAATATTTTGACATGAAATATTATAAAAATAATAGCAGAGATATATATGAAAAACTTGATAAAAGAAAAATAAAAGCAGCTATTATTATACCTGAAGATTTTTCATATAAAATTAAGAAAAATAAAAAAAGTGAAGTTTTAATATTGATTGATGGGGTTGATTCTAATACAGCTTCTACAATTAATGGATATTTTAGCAAAATAATTTTTGATTTTAATGAAAAAATAAAAGTGAAAACAATTGGAGAAAGAAACAAAATAGTAGATTTCAAAACAAGAATATGGTATAATCCGGAACTAAGCAGTCAGTATTTTCTTGTTCCAGGATTAATTGTATATATTTTAATGATTATAACTGTTGTTTCTACCTCTCTTACTATAGTTAAAGAAAGAGAAGAGAATACAATTGAGCAGCTTATTGTGTCTCCCCTTAGCTCAAAAGAACTGATAATCGGTAAGATTATACCTTATGTAATAATTACTTTTTTAGATTCTTTACTAATATTATTTTTTGGTTATTTAATATTTGGAGTGGCGGTTAAGGGTAGCCTTTTATTGTTAATATTGAGTATGGTTATTTTTTTAACTGTGGGAGTTTCTTTTGGATTGATTATATCGGCAATTGCTGATAGTCAACAATTTGCCTTTATGATCTCTGTATTTACTACAATATTACCCACATTGCTTTTATCAGGATTTGTTTTTCCCATAAGAAATATGGCAAAACCCATACAATTATTTACATATATTATCCCGGCAAGATATTTCATGAATATTATCAGGGGAATAATAATAAAAGGAGTTGGTTTTTCAGCATACTGGCTTGATTTTTTAATTCTTTTTATTGTCGCTATTGTTTTATTAATATTAAGCTCCCAAAAATTAAAAAAGAAATTATCTTAGAGAAAGGATTTAAATGGGTAAATTAAAATCTCTTATAACAAAAGAATTCATTCAGCTAAAACGTGATCCAAAGATGCTCTGGTTAAGTATAATAGCCCCGGTAGTTCAACTAATTTTACTTGGGTTTGCTGCAAATCTTGATGTTGAAAATATACCTGCTTTAATTTGCGATATGGATAATACAAAAATTAGTAGAGAATATGTAGAGTCGTTCTCTAAAACAGGAAGTTTTAATATAGAGAAAAAAATTTATACCATTAAAGAGATTGATAAATATATAAATAATGGAGAAGTTTCTATTGTTTTAGTCATAAGAAATGGATTTCAAAAAAAAATAAAGAAAAATAAAATTCCAGAGGTTGCTGCAATTGTTGATGGATCAGATTCTAACACTGCAACAATTGGATTAAATTTTTCATCCATGATTAATAAAAATTTTAATGCAAAAATGATAAAAAAAAGAATTTTGAAAAGTGGGAAAAAACTTAAAATGGGAGAAGTTGAACCAAGAATAAGGATAGAATATAATCAAAATCTTGAAAGCAGAAATTTTATGGTACCGGGTATTCTTGGTTTGGTTTTGCTTATTACAACTATGGTGTTATCATCTCTTGCAATAGTAAAAGAGAAGGAGAAAGGAACACTTGAGCAGGTTATGGTTACCCCTGTAAAAAGCTGGCAGTTAATAATTGGTAAATTAATACCTTTTGCTATTGTAGGAATATTAGATATCATCCTTGTAATTTTTGTTTCTGGATTTATATTGGGAGTTCCTGTTAAGGGGAGTATTTTATTAATTTTTATGCTTACAATTATATATTTAATTAGTACATTAGGACTCGGTTTATTTATATCAACAATTTCTAAAACACAGCAGCAAGCCATGCTGACATCTGTATTTTTTATAATTACCCCCATGGTTTTTTTATCAGGTTTTATCTTTCCAATTGAAAATATGCCCTGGTCTATTAGAATTTTTACTTATATTTTTCCACTCAGATATTTTTTAGTTATAATTAGAACTATTTTTATAAGGGGTGGTGGAATAGCAACCATTTGGTTGGAATCATTAATATTATTAATTACTGGATTAATAATTTTTGGAATAAGCAATTTAAGATTTAAAAAGAAAGTGGGGTAGGATAGTTTTTAAATTATTAATACTCTTATTCTATTAATGTGAACGTACCGGTTTCTGTTGAGAAATTAACCTGTAAATTTTCATAATCAGTTCCGGCAATTCCTGAAGCTTGAATATCTAAATAAATTGGATCAGACCCGTGAACAGAAATATTAAATTGCCAGTTATCTTCAATTTTTTTATCAATATCAATACCAAGATTATTTTGAATAACATTTATATCTGAACTTATAAAATAGTTATTATTAAGTTGATAATATTTATCTTCCGCAGTTCGAATTTGAGAAATATAGTTCTTTACCTCTGTTATTTGAGCATCTTTAATGTAATTCATGTAAAGGGGTAATCCAATTGCATATAAAATTCCAATTATTACAATAACAGCCATCAATTCTAATAGAGTAAATCCAAGTAATTTTTTTTGAAACATTATTAAACTCCTTCAGTATTTTATATTAACTACTTAATTATACCATAAAAAAATAAAAAATAAATAATTAGAGCTGATATTATATATTTTTTTTCAAATTTATTTCTTTAAATATCTTTCCATGACCCGGATAAAAATATTTACATCCGGTATTTTGTAATAATTTAATACTATTTATTAATTTATCTTCATCATTTGCGACTATAGGATAATTAGTTCTTGAAAAAGGAAGATTGAATAAAGAATCCCCAACAAAACAATGATTGTTTTCAATTATGATACAGGAAGAATCATCTGTATGTCCTGGTGTATGAACAATTTTTCCATTTATTCCATATTTATGAAGATCATATACATCTTCATAAGTAATATCTGGTTTTATTGATTTAAATTTAGATGAAAAAAAAGAATCCGCAAGTTTTTTTAAAATATTACCTGTAAAATTAGTGCCAGCGGGGAATGTAGAAGTCCCTTTAATAAGATTTTGTTTCCCATTTTGGTGAATAATTATTTTAGCTTTTGAGAGTTCTTTTATTTTTTTTAATCCTCCAACATGGTCTTTATGAGAATGAGTAATTATTATAAGAGAAATATCTTCTATTAGATTGTTAGTTTTCATTAATTTTATTTTCAATTTTTTTGTTAGCCTGGGATATCCAGCATCAATTAATATAAATTTATTTTTATATTTTATAAGGTAAGAATTAGTCCCGTGGTAAGTAATTTTTTCAATTATTGTATTCATTCATCCCTCCAATCTTTTTTTATTATTATATAAAAATAATTCTAATTCAACATTTTCTTATAAACTTATGAAATTAATTTTTAATATTTATCTTGATATATATATAAAATAATAATATATTATGGTTAGGAATTATTATATTTAAATAATATAATTTATAAATAAAGGGGGCAAAAATGGTAAAAAAAATATTATTTATTGGATTGTCTTTAATTTTTCTGTTTTGTTTATTCAGCTGTTCTGCTAAAAGTAATGAACCAAATGATAAAATTCAAGAAGCAGTAGAAATTAAACTTGGAGAACCGGTTTCAATGAAAATAAAACCTGTAAAAGATGTAGATTGGTATAAGTTTAAAGTTTCAGAAAAAGGTTATTTAAAAGTAACTTCATCAAAAATTCCCGAAAAAATAGACCCTGAAGTTTCATTCGCTCTTTTTGAAGAATGGGAAGGGAAAAAAGAAAAGTTTATCAGAAAAAATTTAGATTTGCCAGCTGCAACTGCAATACCAAAACCAGGCGAATATTATATTAAAATCAATGATAAATACAATGACGATGAATCGTCTGATGATTTTAAAATCAAAGTGGATTTTATCAAAGAAATGGATCAATATGAACCTAATAATATTCCAGAAGAAGCTAAAGTTGTTGAAAGCGGTAAAATATTAAATATAGCAATATTTCCTGATGAAGATAGAGAATGGTTCAAAATTAATGTTGAAAATCAGGGATATCTCTCTGTAAAAGTAAAAAAATCTCCCGAAAAAATTGATCCAATGATCAAATTTGTAGAATATGATGAATGGGCGGATCCAAAAATATCAAATTTAAAAGGCTGGGATAAATTACCTGAGGCTTGTTTTGTTTCAAAAAAAGGTGAATACTATTTTGTTATTAGTGATCAGTATGATGATGGTATGTCTGAAAAATTGTTTGATGTAAAAATTGATTTTATTGAAGAAATGGATAAATTTGAACCAAATAACAAATTTAGTGAGGCTAAGGAAATTAAAAGAGGAGTAGTTATACAGCCAGCAATCTTTCCAAGAGAGGATAATGATTATTTTAAATTTAAATTAACTGATAATAAAAAAATTAAGTTTATAGCGAAGGATTATGGATCTGATATCAAACCTGAAGTAAGAATATATGAAATTGATTCTGAAAATCCTAATGAGTTAAAAAGTGTCACCGGATGGAAGATTTGTCCGGCAGAATTTGAACTAAATTTAAATAAACAGTATTATTTGTTACTTCATGATCAATATGATGATGGCAAAAATCAGGAAACATTTGAATTTAAAATGGAATAATTTTTATAATTCATATTTGGGAGTGGTAGTACACTCCCATTTATCTATTTTTAAAAAAAATATTTAAAACATTTTTAGAATATTTCGTATATATTTATACAAATAGGGTGGTTGGAGAGATATTTTTAATAAGAAGGGAGTGTCATGTTAAATAAAAAATCATTTTGGATTTTATTTGCTATTTTATTTATAATAGCAACTATTTTTTCTATTCAAAATTTTGATAAAACTGGTGATATAATAGATCTTGATATAGAGATGAATAGAAGTGAGGCTGTTAAGAGTGCTAAAAAATTAGCCAAAACAAATAATTGGGGACCTGAAAATCCTAAAACCGCTATTTCTTTTTCAAATGACTGGAGTGTACAGTCTTATGTAGAATTGAAAGGTGGGGGGAAACAAAAATTCAAGAATATAATAAAAGAAAGTCATTATAAACCTTACAAATGGAAAGTGAGACTTTTTAAAGAAAATGAAACTAATGAAGCGAGTGTGTTTTTTACACCGAAGGGTGAATTTTATCAGTTTCGTGAAAAGATTCCAGAAAAAAAGAAGGGGCCGGCACTAAATGAGACTGAAGCATTGAACTTGATTAAAGAAAAAATAAAGAAATTTAACATCGATCTTTCATCTTATAAACTGATAGAACAATCAAAAGAGGAAAGACCTTCAAAAAGAATTGATTACACTTTTGTTTATGAAAACCAGGAAAAACAGGTTAATGATGCAAAATACAGGTACAAATTTGTTCTAAGTGGGAATAAATTAACTGAAATTAGAAATTATTTGAAAGTTCCAGATGGTTTTTATAGAGAATACAGAGAAATGCGTTCAAGAAATACAACACTATCAACAATATCTACAGTATTAGCTGGTATTCTTTATTTAATACTTGGGACATTGGTTGTAATTTTTATTTATTCAAAAAAGAATGAATTAAAATGGAAAAAACCTATTATTATTGGATTTTCCATATCTTTTATATCCATGTTTCTAATTAATATAAATAGAATTCCGTATATCTGGAATTATTATGATACGGCACTTTCGGCAAATGTTTATATTTTAAAATATCTATTGCAGAGTTTTGTGTCGTTTTTAGGCATGGGTGCTTTAATCTCTTTAACATTTGTTGCAGCAGAGGTCATTACCAGAAAAGCTTTTAAAGATAAAATTCAATTTTTAAAAATATGGTCAAAAGATGTAGGGGCATCAGATACAGTATTTAAATATACAGTACTTGGTCTTTTATTTATTGTATTTTTTGTTGCTTACCAAATAATATTAAAAATGATTACAGGAGATATTTCAAGCTGGTGGAGTCCTTCTCATTCCTATATAGATCCAAATATTTTATCTTCATATTTGCCATGGCTTGCTCCAATAGGAAGAAGTTTGCAGGCTGGTTTTTGGGAAGAATGTGTGTTTAGAGCAATACCAATTGGAGGAGCAGTTCTACTTGGGAAAAAATTTGGCAGGAAAAAGCTCTGGATAATTGGTGCTTTTATTTTACAGGCATTAATTTTTGGAGCAGCACATGCAAATTATGCTCAACAACCATCATATGCAAGAGTAATAGAACTAATAATACCATCAATTATTTTTGGACTTTTATATTTCAATTTTGGATTATTGCCCGGAATTATAATGCATTTTGCTTATGATGCTGTTTTAATGAATATTCCAGTTTTTGCATCTTCAGCTGATGGTATTTTTTGGAGTAAAATTATTGCAACAATTTTAATTTTATTTCCAATATTGTTTGTAATATATAGAAGGCTAAAATTTGGCAAATGGTATAAGATTAAAGACAAAGATTTGAATGGGGCCGTTAAACCAGAAATACAAAATCAAAAACCAACATCTAAAATTAAAAAGAATAAAATGCCTTCAAATATCAAAAAGATAATATTTGTTCTTGGTATAGCAGGTGTTTTAATCTGGACATATTTTTCTAATTTTACTATAGATATACCCGGTTTAAATATAAAAAGAGATGAAGCTATAAAAATTGCTAAAAAAACTTTAAACAAAAATGATATTAAATTATCCGGAGAATGGAAAGTCTTCACAAAAATGACTGCAGAAAATAGTAGAAATGATAGATTTATATGGGAAGAGGGAGGAAAGAAAACTTACAAAAAACTTATAGGAGATTATTTAGCTGCTCCAATGTGGACTGTTAGATTTGCCAGGTTTGTAGGGAATGTTAAAGATCGCAAGGAAGAATATCGAGTTGCAATTTCTTCAGATGGAAAACCTATAAAAATAAAACATATTATACCTGAACACTGGGAAGGTGAGTCTTTATCAGAAAAAGAGGCAAGAGAAATTGCTCAAAATAAAATTAAAGAAAAATACGGTCTTTCAATTAACGATTTAGAAGAAGTTGCTGCTGTTCCCAGAAAGCGTCCTAACAGAAAAGATTGGTATTTTGAGTATAAAAATGAACAAATTTATCCTCTTGAGAAGGGACAGGCGAGAATTGCGATTACAATATCTGGTAATAAAGTGACAGATAGTCAAAAATATGTTTTTATTCCTGAGAAATGGAAAAGAAGTTATAGGAACGAAGAAAATATGAAAAGTGTTTTTAGGACAATTTCTATGATTATATTTGGATTATTGATAATATCAGCATTGTGGATTGGAGTAAAAAAATGGAAGAATGATGAAATTAACAAAAAGCTTTTAATTAAATCTTCAATATTTATTTTTATACTACTTATGGGAAATATGCTATTGAGTTTACCTGATACTCTATTTTATTTTGATACTGCAGTTCCATACATAGTTCAACTATTTACAGTAAATGCAATGAGTGTTATAGGGTTTATTATATTTTCACTAATGATAGGACTTATAATTAGTTATATTTTTAAATGGCAGAGTGAAGAAGTAATGCAGGGTAAATTTAAAACAATATTTTTGGGATTATCCGTTAGTGGTATAACAGTAGGTTTAGCTACATTAGCAGACAAGATAACTCCAAAAGTTATTCCTCAGTGGGCAGATTATTCTAATATAAATTCTTATTTTTCTTTAGGAAATAATATTGTTGGTACTTTATTGGGATATATTTTCATGACTATAATTTTATATTATGTTGTTCTTGTTTTTGAGCATATAACCAGTAATTGGACAAAAAGAAAAATTTTAGGAATGTTATTCTATTTAGTGATAGGATTTGCAATGAAGGGAATGCAGGGATTTGAAACTATAATTTCTTTTGTTGGAGGAGGATTAATAATTGGTATTTTGTTATTAATATTTTCTCTTCTTGTATTTCGATACAATACTTCGCTTATTCCTTTTGCTACACTCGGTTTTACTATTATAAATTCTCTCAAACAGGGCTTATATCAGGGATATTCAGGTATATTTATTAATTCATTAATTACGATATTGTTTACAATTATTATTGTGTACTATTTTTCAAATAAATGGTTTTTCAATAAAGAGTAAATCTAATCCACCCTCAGAAATATTATTCTGAGGGCGGGTATTATTTTTTAGAAAATATTTTCTATTTATATTGACAAGTATAAAGAATAAAAGCATAATATATTATGATTTCAAAAAATAAATTATTTTTATTAATTTGTATACTCTTTTTTATTTTTCAGATTGTATATTCATTAAGTGAATATAAAATTGATAAGAAAATTGAGGAAAATTATAAATTATATAAAGCTGGAAATGTTATTAAAGCACAAAAAGAATTTGTGTCCATTTTAGAATTGGCTATAGAAAATAATTATTATAAAGGAGTTTATAGATCAATTAAATATTTACTTATAAATAATTATAATTTCAATGAAATTGATAAGTATGTGGATAAATCATTATTACTTTTAGAAAAATCTCCTCTAATAGAAGAATATATTGAGATATTATATTATAAGGTAGCTATCCTTTCACACGATAAAAAAAGTATAAATAGAAGAGAGGATTTATTACAAAAGGCAAATGAATTATCAAAAAAGATAAATAAA
>Ga0209925_1000239_pt1 | contig 29345 bp, 26 predicted proteins | sample SalPonR2_A_D1_MG_FD_185702 | JGI IMG/M metagenome (GOLD analysis project Ga0209925, IMG submission 185702) | Salt pond soil microbial communities from South San Francisco under conditions of wetland restoration - Salt Pond MetaG R2_A_D1_MG... ... | reverse complement strand
AGAGAAATAATACGGTCCGGAACGGACTACGGATCAGTAGGCTAGGGGTTCAAGTCCTCTCGGGCACACCATCTATTAACCTTATCATATCAACGATGATAGGGCTTTTTTATTTTTATAAAAAGGCAAAATAGATGTTAATCTCAGCAAAATCTCAGCAATGAACATAAAAATAAAAGGTGATAATTAAAAATTAATAAGGTTAAATAAGAAACTTCCTCCGAATAAAAAGGGGAAGCTTTAATAGGTTTAAGGATATTTATCATTTGAAATTAAGGACATTTGTCCGGTTTTACAACTTTAAAAATAGATTCATTAAAAATTATTATATTTGTACTTTCATACATCTGAACAAATACTTTTTTGAGTGGGAGAAGGTAAAGATGAGTATTATTTATTTTGTACAAATTAAGGGTAAAGTTAATTAGGGAGGAATAAAATCAATTATAAAAAGATATAATTCTTTAGAAGAGTTTGTTAAGTAATATAACAAATTGAAATGTAAAACAGGAATATAAAAAACAAAAAAATCAGAAAATTAAGAAATTGAGCAGGAAAACGGGAATATATATCTAATATATAAATATAACCAACAATAAGTTGGTAATATAAACAAAAGGGGTGATATTGTTTTGGTTGAAAAGATAATTTATGCTGATCCAGAGAAATGTACAGGATGTCGAATATGTGAAATGGCTTGTACTTTAGAACAGGATGGATTTTTTGCTCCCTACAATTCAAGAATATCAATAGTTAAAGAAGAGGAACAGGGTATAAATATCCCTATAGTATGTCAACAATGTACTGATGCTCCTTGTGCAGAAGTATGTCCACTTAATTTATACGATCGGAACCCAGAAACTGGAGCTTTAGAAATAAGAGATGAAGCATGTATTGGATGTAAAGCTTGTATTTTGGCATGTCCGTATGGAGCAAACTTGACTCATGTAGAATCAAAAGTATCTATTAAATGTGATTTATGTGGTGGTGACCCTACATGTGTAGAATTTTGTCCTACTGATGCATTACAATATGTGAGGGTCGATGAAGTAGATAAATTACTTAAACGGAGTATGTTTAATAAAATGTCTAATGCACTTAAAGAAATGAGAAAAATAAAAAGAGGTGAAAAATAATGACCTTCGGATGGAAAGGTAAATATGCTGAAATTGATTTGAGTACGAATAACATATCTGTGAAAAATTTACCTAAAAAACTAAGAAAAAAATATTTGGGAAGTCGAGGTATTAATTCCAAATTTTTATATGACAGATTAGAAGAAGGCATTGATGCTTTAGATCCTGAAAACCCATTAATTTTTGGAGTAGGACCTTTAACAGGGACTCTCACTCCTGGTTCAGGCCGATGGACAGTGACAGCTAAGTCTCCTTTAACGGGTATATTAGGGGATTCAAATGCGGGTGGTCATTGGGGGCCAGAATTAAAATTTGCTGGTTTTGACCACCTTATAATAACTGGGAAAGCAGATAAACCAGTTTATTTATTAATAGAAGATGGAAAGATAGAGGTAAAAGATGCTAAGGAATTATGGGGTAAAGATACTTGGGAATGTACCGAAGCAATAAAAGAAGAATATAATGATCCGGATATGAAGGTTGCGTGTATTGGACCTGCTGGAGAAAACCTCATTAAATTTTCTTGCATAATTTCAGAAAGAACAAGGGCAGCTGGAAGAACTGGTATGGGAGCTGTTATGGGTTCAAAAAATTTAAAAGCAATTGCTGTGAAGGGAAGGTTGCCTTTAGAAGTAGCTGAGCCTGATGAATTTAAAAACACAGCATTAAAAATGCATAAATTATTAAGAGAAGAATGGCCAGCATATGATGGTATTGCTTCTCAAGGTACTATGAGCTTATTTACTCCCGGAGCTGCTATTGGTTGGGTTACTGTTAATTATTTTAATTCAACTGAACTTGATTTAGATAAGATAGGACCTGAAAAATTTGAAGAAGAATTTAAAAAGCAAGATTTAGGATGTTTTGGTTGTCCTGTACATTGTGGTCATTATTATAGTATTGATGAAGGAGATTATAAAGGGGAAAGTGGAGAAGGCCCAGAGTATGAAACTATGGCAGCTATTGGTCCAAAGTGCGGAGTTATGGAAATGGATGCTACGTTATATATGACCAATTTATTAAATAGATATGGATTAGATTCTATAGATACAGGCAATGCCATTGCTGTACTAATGGATTTAAATGAAAAAGGATATATTGATGATGAAGAATTAGGTTTAGATTTATCGTGGGGTAATGTAGATACAGTTATTGACTTAATCAAAAAAATTGCTTACAAAAAAGGCATAGGTAAAACATTAGCAAAAGGGTCTTATGAAGCAGTTAAAGAGTTAAATGAGGATGCAAAAGATGAAGTTTGGCAAATAAAAGGAATGGATAATATTTCTGTCGATATGAGAGCACTTAAAGGAGCTAGTTTGGGTTATTCAACCTCCACAAGAGGTCTAGATCATTTGAGAGGTATGTGTGTACCGGAAGAAGTAGCTTTGGAACCCGAAGCCAGTAATGCTTTATATGGATTTGAAAATATGGGTAATCCTGATGTCTATGAAGAAAAAGCTGAAGGAACAGTATGGCTAGAAAAATTCACAGCTGCTGTTGGAGCCTCCGGAATGTGTTTATTTAATTCGGCATGGATTGCTGCACCAATTGGCCCGAACGAATTAGCAGAACTACTGACAAAAGCGACTGGTATTGAATTTACTGAGGAAGATATATTCACAATTGGTGAAAGAATATATAATCTTGAAAGGTTATTAATTACTGATTTAGGAGTAAGGAGGGAAGATGACTATCCACCAAAAAGAGCACTTGAAGAACCCATTCCTGATGGCCCTCGTAAAGGAGAAAAAATTGATTATGATAAATATGATGAAATGTTAACTAAGTATTATAATATAATGGGATGGGATCCAGAAACAGGAATACCATTAGAAATAACCTTAAATAAGTTAGATATTCAGCCCAAAGAGAGTGTGAATTAAAATGAATACTTTAATAAAAAATGCATATATAATTACGATGAATAAGAATCGAGAAATTATTGAAAATGGATATATTTTAGTAAATGGAAATAAAATTAAAGATATAGATAAAACTGATAATTTACCAAAAAAGTACGAAAAATATAATATATATGATGCTCGGGGAAAAGTTATTATCCCCGGGCTTATAAATACCCACACTCATTTATTTCAAGGCTTACTAAAAGGTTTAGGTGATGATCGAAATCTCGTTGACTGGTTTAGAGAAGTTACCGGTCCAAGTGCAATAAATTTAGAGCCTGAAGACTGTTTTGTTGCAGCAAAATTAGGGGTTTTGGAATCAATATTATCAGGGGTTACTACTCTGTTTGACTTTATGTATCCTCACCATCAAAAAGGACTATCTGAACCTATAATAAAAGCTTTAGGTGAAAGTGGAATAAGAGGAATATATGGACGTGGATATATAGATTTTGGAGTTCAATATGGAATTCCAGAAGAGTTATTAGAGGATTATAATGATGTGATTGAAGATGTTGAAAATCTATATAATAAATATAATAATAGTTATGGAGGTAGAGTTAAAATATGGTTGACCCCTTCTATGATATGGAGCCAGACTAAAGAAGGATTAGAAGAAACCAGAAAATTTTCTAGGGTTAAAAATATACCTGTAGCAATACATGTTTCTGAGACTCCTTTTGAAAGAGAAAATGCTAAAACACGTTTTGGAAAAAATGATCTTGATTTTTTAGAAAGTATAAATTTTTTAGGCCCTGATACTTTAGCCATACACTGTGTTCATCTTAATGAAAGAGACCTAAGAATTTTAAAATATTATGATGTAAAAGTTTCCTATAATCCTGTAAGTAATATGTATCTTTCTTCAGGAGTAGCCCCAATTCCTTCTATGATAAGGAGTGGGATTACTGTTGGATTAGCAACAGACGGACCTGCTAGTAATAACAATCAAAATATGATTCAGACTCTAAAATTTGCTTCATTATTACAAAAAGTAGATACGCTTGATCCCACAGTGATTACAGCTGAAAAAGTTATGGAAATGGCCACTATTGATGCCGCTAAAGCTCTTGGATTAGAAAGTGACATTGGTTCTATTGAAAAGAATAAAAAAGCAGACTTAGTAATATTAAATTTTAACAATCCTTTTTCGATTCCTAATTTACATCCCATTTCAGCTTTAGTCTATTCTGGGGTTAGTACTGAGGTAGAAAGTGTTATGGTAAATGGTGAATTTATTTTAAAAGAGAATAAATTATTGGGTTTAGATTCTGAAGGGATATTAATTAAAGCACAAAATAAAGCAGAAAAATTAGCTGAGAGAGCTGATACTTCACATCTTAGACATAGACCTTGGAGGCAAATAGCATTTTAGGAGGATTTATATGAAAGTAATTATAATTGGAAGTGGCACTTCAGCTCATTCTTGTGTTGAACAAATAATGGATAACACTGATATAGAAATTAAAATATTTACAAAAGAAAATAATATTGAATATTCTCCTTGTGTTTTACCAGATTATATAGCGGGAGAAATTTCCCAAGATGATTTATATTTAAGGGAAAGAAGTTTCTATGATCGTTATCCTAATATAACTTTTAAGAAAAACACAGAAATCAAATCAATAAATTTTACAGAAAAATCTGTAACTACTAATAGCCAAAACAAATATTTTTATGATAAACTTGTTATTGCTACTGGAGCTGAAGCAATAATTCCTGATATAAAGGGTATAAATTTAAAAGGTAATCAAAAAATAAAGAATCTAAAAGATGCTCAAAAATTAAAAAAACTAAATAATCAAAGTATATTTGTAGCAGGAGCGGGTCCTATTGGGGTTGAAATATCTCAAGCTCTTAATCAAAAAAATGAAGTAACTTTAGTTGAAAAAAAAGAACAAATTTTACCTAAATTATTTGATAAAGAAATAAGTAATTTTGCAAATAATATACTTGAAAATATGGGTATAAATATAATTCTTAATAATAGTCTAGATGAGGTTTATGGCAATAGTAAGGTAAAGAAAGTTAGAAGTGCAGATAATTTTTATGATTGTGATAGAATAATATGGAGTATTGGAATGAAGCCAGCGACATGTTTTATAAAAGGGGACCATATGAATTTAGATAATCGGGGTTTTATTAGAACAGATGAATATATGAAAACAAATCTCAAAGATGTTTTTGCCTGTGGAGATTGTACTTCAACATATGATAAAATTAAAAGAGATCATAAAAATGTTATGTTGTGGCATATAGCAAAAAGAGGTGGAAAAATTGTAGGGGAAAATATGTTGGGTTATAATAGAGGCATGCCTTTTGTAGAGAATCAATATACTATAAAGATTGGTTCTCATTATTTTGGTGCCCTCGGCGATGAAAATTATATTGAGGAAGAGTTAGAAACATATTCATTTAATATTAGAAATAAATATTTCAAATTCAAATTCAAAAGGGATGAGCTAGTTAATTGCCAGACAATAGATGGGGTACAGATTTTAAGTTCTTTTAAAACAAAATTAAATAAAAAAATACCAAAACTAAATCAAGATTTTAAAAATAGGAATTTTTTAAAGATATTAAGAAAAAATAGGGGAGGATGGATTTATAGTGACAGGTAAAAGAATAATCAAATCAGTAGAGAAAGCAATGAATTTAATAAAATACATATATTATAATAGTAAAGAGACGTCCATACAGGAATTAACTAATGAATTTGAATATCATAGGGTTACAATATACCATCTATTAAATACATTGGAAAAAGAAGGGTTTGTTCGTAAAAATCAAACTACAAATAATTACTTACCAGGTCCAGAAATTTTTAATATAACATTAAACCGATCTGAAATCGCCGAAAAATATTTTTATGGAGCCGAAAAAATTATTGATGAAATTGTAGAAAAATTTAATGAAACTACTGCAATATATATTAAAAAAAATAACCATGCTTTATGCCTATTAGGTAAAGAGGGAAATAATAATTTAAAGGCTTCTTTAAAAGTGGGAGAAAAAATTCCTCTTCATGCAACAGCCACAGGGAAAGTAATTTTAGCTCATAGTGAAGAAGACGAAATAGAAGAATACATAAAAAACAATGGATTGAGAAGTATACAAAAAAATACCATTATAAATAAAGATGAATTGTATAAGGAATTAGAAAATGTAATAAAAGAAGGTTATGCAACTGAATTCGAAGAATATGAGGAATTAATTAATGCTATAGCAGTTCCTATAAAAACTAATGGTGATAACACCAATGCAATATTAGTGGTTATAGCTTCAGTAATTAATTTAAATAAAGATAACAAAGAAAAATATGCAAAATATTTGAAAAACAAAGCCCGGGAAATAGATGAATTATTAAAAGGAGAGAAACATATAAAGGAGTAAGAACATTGATTGTAAAATTTTATGGTAAATTCAAAAAAATTTGCCAGACAAAAAGCTATAAATTAAAAGTAATAGAGGATATAAATATCAAAGAAGTAATAAATTTAATAGTTGATGAATATGGAAGAGAATTTGAGGATATCATATATAATAATAACACTATATCAAAAAAAGTATTGATTCTATTAAATAATACAAATATTTATCATCAAGAGGGACTAGAAACAACCATAAAAGACAATGATATTGTAAAAATTTTACCTGTTACTGCAGGGGGTTAGAAATAATAAATATTAATTTTGATAAAAAGAATTAACTGAAATAATTATAAATTTACTTTTGTTATCATAAAAAGTATTTAAAGTTGCCAATTAAAAATATTATTGGTTATAGTATTCTTCTTGTACCTATCATTTATACCAAATTTATGGATACATAGACAAGATATAAATTTAAATAAACTCAAAAACTCTATAAGCCCTATAATAACAGCGACAATAATGAATAAAATACTAGTAAAAGTTGTCTTTAAATGAACTCTTAGTTAGTAGGTTTGAAATCGGATTCCCCGATGGTTTTTCAGTTTTTTGTGTTGATATGTCAGTGTTCATTACAGTTTTTAAAGTTAAATTCTTACAAGTATCTGGATATAATCTCAGCAAAGAACATAAAAACAAAAGGTAATAATTAAAAATATATAAGGTTAAATAAGAAGCTTCCTCCTAATAAAGAGAGGAAGCTTTAGTAGGTTAAGCATAATTATTAATTATAATGATTTCATTGCGAAAAATGTAATAATAAAACTATAATGGACCCAAATAAAACTAAATTGATGAAAATTATTTGATAAAACAGTTTCCAAACTACTTAAATAAAACTAATATTTGAGGTTCCCCCATTTGATTAGAGACATAGTTTGGATGATTTTAGTCAGCTAATTTCAAATGAACTGACCAAAAAGATTATATAAAACAAAGTTAGCTGAGCGACAATAAAAGCATGGAAAAAATTAATAAGATTAAAGGAAATAATTTTGTTAAGCAGATCTATGAACCATTAGATTGAGAGTTCAAGCCCTTCGTGTTATGTCATTATATTTATTGATATAATTAGTAAGAATGGAGAGAAGCCTGAGATTTATTTGCAGGGTTTATTTTGTAAATATTTTATTTACTGTATTTATGAATAAAAATAAATAATTATTCTTTTTAGGGATTGATTTTTAGCTATTTTTTAAGAGCTGGTTAGAGAAATAAAAAAAAATAAATAAAGATAGATTGGTTAATATAATATATTATATGAGACAAAGGGATAAAAATGCAATTATTATTTATTGATATACTCTTTTTATATTTTGGGCAGGTATTATATAACTTATAGTCAATTTTTAAATAGTATAAAGTTTATGTTGAATTTTAATGACAAATAAAATAAAAGATTATGTGGATGTAAAATCACTTTAAAAGTATGCACTTTCTCAAAGTATATATTTGTTTTGGTTACTATTAGTTTTTATATTTTAAACCAAGCCTTAGATAAAATGATATTCAGGAAAGATGATGATTAGCAAAAGTTATATAGCTGATGGAAGAGTAAACAGTTTTTACAAAACTATAAAAGGGGAGAATAATCTTTATTTTTTTCTTATAGAAATGATATAAGTGGTAAAAAGTAGAAATGTAATCACAAAGTGAGTAACTTATCAAAAAAATTTAGTTTTGCAATAGTAAAAGTTATCTATATTTTTGTGTTTAATATTTTAAATATTGATTTTAAAAATTTAGTTTAATTTTGAAATTTAGATAGTTATAAATTTTATCGAAACAATTTGTATATAAACGAATAATAATTTATAGGGAGGTATTTGAATTGCAAAAACGACGGGTTGGTTTAATAGCAGGACTTATTGTAGCCTTTATTATATGGAATATAAATATTAAAGATTTATCGCCTGCTGGGCAAAAATGCTTAGCTTTAAGTTTGATGACCGTAATATTTTGGGCCACCAGAGTTGCAAATCCAGGTTATGTCTCCGGGTTATATCTGACAGCTTTAATAATCTTTGATATAGCACCTGCAGATGAAGTATTTAGTTTATGGACAACTTCAGTTATATATTTGGTAATAGGAGCATATTTGATGGCAAAAGCGGTTGAAACTTCAGGATTGGGAGAAAGAATAGCATATAATTTCATCTTGAAGTTTGTTGACTCTTATAAAAGTATTATAATAGCAATTTTTACTTTGACATTTATTTTAAGTTTAATAATACCTCATCCTTGGCCAAGATCTTTTTTAATTATGTCGGTTATATCAGTTATTATTCATAGTGCTAATATTTCTAAAAACGATGCAGCCAAAATTGGATTAACAGTTTTTGCCTCCTCGGTGCCAGTTTCTATGATATTTTTAACTGGTGATAGTACTATAAATATTATAGCAGTAGAATTTTCTGGTAAAGATTTAAGTTGGCTAGGATGGTTTTTTCATATGGGAATTCCTGCATTATTAGCTAGTGTTATTACATGTCTTTTAATTATTAAACTTTTTAAATCAGATGATAAGTTCTCTATAAACAAAAAAATAATAAGAAATAAATTAAATGATTTAGGTATTATGTCATTAAGAGAAAAGAAAACAATATTTTGGATATCATTTGCCATAATTTTATGGATGACTGATTCCATACATGGGATAGAATTAGGCTGGGTCACCTTAGCAGTTGCTATGTTAATGAGTTTGCCAGTAATCGGAGATTTACTTGAGCCGCAAGATTGGGGACAAGTTCCTATACATATATTATTGTTTTTAACAGCTGCCATCTCGATAGGTATAATTGGTGGAATAACGGGGATGAATTCATGGATAGCTTCAGTTGTTTTACCTTCAAGTATTCCAGAAAACCCCTTTTTATTAGCTATAATTATTGGAGGAATTTCTATGGGGTTACATATGGTATTAGGTAGTGTAATAGCTGTTATGGGAGTTGCTATCCCAGCCTTTTTAGCTTTTACCTCTTCTACTGATATAAATCCATTAGTTCCAACTTTTTTAGTGTATTCTTCTATAGCATTACATTATATATTCCCCTTTCATCATCTAAATATGTTGGTGGGGTTGGGTGAAGACAATGGGATGTATAAAGAGAGCCACGTTATCAAGTTGGGTATTCCCCTTACAGCTGTTGTTATAATAATTATTTTGTTTGAAGTTATTTGGTGGAAAATTACAGGTTTAATGTAGAATCTAAGTTAATTCCGAGAAATAATTAAATAAATTATTATATACAAGTATACTCTATTTAGAGTATGCTTTTTGTATGTGTGCTTCGTAAACTACATTAATAGTAGGTGTAAATTCTACCTGTGCTAGAGTATGTGATATGGTTGAGATATTGTGGCACTCACAGACGAAATGGGTGAGCGAACGGAGAAAACAAACTTCAACCTAAGTTAACAAATGGTACATGAAGTCAACAATAATAGGGTGTTCACTGTGAAGTTGAATCTGCAGAGATTGAGACGGGTTGTCAGTCCGAAACATTATGCTAACCAGAGGTGTCATTTGTAGATGATGATTCGCCAAACAAACGAAGAAATCCAATGCTAGCCTATCCTTCATACAGGGATGCTAGGTCTTCAGGTGTGATTAGGGTCGGAATGACAGTAAAGTAATGTAGTTGACCGGAGGAATCTCTGTTTGAATCTACCGCCAAACATTAGAGTAGTAAGCCGAGGCATAACCTAAAACGGGAAAACTGAGGTAAAGTTAATCAGAGTGCAGACGGTATCATAGTAATGTTGATAGTTGGTCTAAGGACTACAAAGTGATTTGTATGAGGAGAAAGCCAACTGTAGCAAAGGATACTGATGTTATTCGAAGTTGGAGACAAGATAAGATTGGTTTGTTAGTTGTCGAGTGATTTAGACGCTGATAGAAGTCCGCGAGTCTGCTGTATGGTGCTTAAGGGAAAGAAAAACTGGAGGCAAAGCATGGTGGAAATACTGTGACCTGAGTAATTGGAAATAATCGAAGATATCGTAAGGGATAAGCTTAAGCTTGAATTGCATCCTGAGAAAACTAAGATAACTAACTTTGGAGAAGGGTTTGTATTTCTAGGTTTTGAATTTGTTTACTGGAGATACAAGAGACCGAAAAAGAGTGCCTTAGATAAATTTAAAGAGAAGATAAGAGAAGTGACCAAAAGACAACAGCTCTGGGATGTTGAGAAGATAATTAAGTGGTTAAACGAGAAAATCCGGGGTTGGGGCAATTACTACGGTCATGGAAATGTTAAAACCCTCTTTGTTAAGTTAGACAGTTGGATAAGAATGCGTACTAGATCATATATGGAGAAAAAGAAATCAGTTAAAAATCAAAATAAAAGAATCCCCACTTCTGTATTACAGAAGAAGGGATTAGTTTCACTACTTACCACATTGTCCTGAAAGGAGTAAAAATACACACCTATGGTGACATAGGGATGATGACTTACTCCTTGAGATGGAGCAACTGTAGTAGTATGCTATATACGGGAGAACCTTACGTGCAGTTTGATGAGGTGTTCCAGCTGAAAAGCTGATCCTACTCTATTTTTGAGGTTCTATAGAGTAAAAACGAGAATATTATAAGTTAAAACTCTATAATAAAAAAACGAAAGGTGGACTATACTGTTGAGAAATAAATATTTTTGTGATTATGAACTGTTAAAAATGATTTCTTTTAGGTGTTAAGATTTAACTAAAAGGCTTAATTAAAGCAAATTGAACCTATCCGAGTCGAATATTAAAAAAATGTATATTAAGTCTTATAATCTAAAAATAATAAAAAAATTAAAAATATTCTAAAAATAAGCAGGAATTTTGAAATCCACCTTGAAAAAGTAAGTATGTTTAATAAAATAAAATACTGTTTTGCATTACAAAACAAAGGAGGTAATCATAATTCAACGTATAGAGAGTTTGCAAAGGATAGAAAAAACAGGTATTGTTGCTGTAGTTAGAGCTGACAACGAAAAACAAGCTATTAAAATAGCTGATGCAGTAAAAGATGGTGGATTAGAAGCAGTTGAAATTACGATGACGGTTCCCGGTGCTCTTGAGGTTATTAAAGAGCTTGCCAGAAATTATAATGATAATGAGATATTAATCGGTGCAGGATCTGTATTAGATTCAGAAACAGCTCGGGCTTGTATTTTAGCGGGAGCTAAATATATTGTTGGACCAACACTTGATGAAGGTACAATTAAAATTTGCAATAGATATCAGATACCAGTTATGCCTGGGGCTATGAGCGTAACTGAAGTTAAAAATGCTATGGATGCAGGAGCTGATGTAGTTAAAATTTTTCCGGCAACATTATTTGGACCTAAAATTGTAAGAGCTATTAAAGGGCCTCTACCACAAGCCCAATTATTACCTACCGGTGGTGTAAGTCTTGAAAATGTTTCGGAATGGATCAAAGCTGGCAGTTTTGCGGTGGGGGTAGGAAGTTCATTAACTGCTGGTGCTAAAAAAGAAGACTATAAAGAAGTTACTAAAACTGCAGCTGAATTTATAAGAATAATAAACAAAACCAGAAATGAAATTAAAAAGGCTATGGGGTGATAAAAAGATATGGTTAAAAAAGTAGTTACTTTTGGCGAGATTATGCTCAGGCTTACTCCGCCTGATTTCAGAAGGATTATACAAGCCGATAGATTTAATGTAATTTATGGAGGTGGAGAGGCAAATGTAGCAATTTCTCTAGCTAATTATGGATTAGAAACTTATTATGTAACTAGATTACCCCGAAATCCAATTGGGCAAGCTGCTCTTAATAGTTTGAGAAGATTTGGTGTTAAGACAGACTATATCGTTAGAGGAGGTAATAGACTTGGTATTTATTATTGTGAAAATGGAGCAAGTCAAAGACCTTCTAATGTGATTTATGATAGAGCCTATTCTGCTATAGCAGAAGCTAATGTTAATGACTTTAATTGGGAAGAAATTTTTAAAGATATTGATTGGTTTCACATTACTGGAATAACACCGGCCTTAGGAGAAAATGTTTCGGAGATATCAATTAGTGCTGTAAAAGCTGCTCAAAGGTTAGGTGTGAAAGTTAGTTGTGATTTGAATTATAGAGCAAAGTTATGGAATAGAGAACGAGCTGGAAAAACCATGTCAAAAATAATGGAGTATGTAGATGTATGTATTGCTAATGAGGAAGATGCTGAAATGGTTTTTGGTATTCAAAGTGGTTCAGATATTGAATCTGGTGATATTAATGTAGATGGATTTAAAAAAGTAGCAGAGCAATTAATGGACCGTTTTGATTTAGAATTAGTAGGCAGTCATTTACGTATCAGTTATAGTGCTTCAGTAAATGATTGGCTAGTAGTGCTCTTTGACGGAGAAAAATTTGTTCAATCAAATCGTTATAAGATAAATATAGTTGATAGAGTTGGTGGTGGAGACTCTTTTGCAGGAGCACTTATATATTCACGATTAAACGGGAAAAACATAAAAGAAACAGCAGAATTTGGTGCTGCGGCTTCTTGTCTTAAACAAACTATTCCTGGCGACTTTAATCATGTAAGTGTTAAGGAGGTTGAATCTATAGTTGGAGGCAAATCTTCTGGAAGAGTAAAAAGATAATAGATTTTGTATATAATCAGGAAATATTTTTGTTTCTAAACTATCTAGTATTTATAAATATATAATAATGTTTTCAAAATAGTTAATTAAAATAAAATACAGTTAAAATGTAAAAAAATTGGAGGTGATTTTAGGAAAACAGCTTTTTTAAAAAGGACAGAATTTGTTGTATAGTAGTATAAAAATTTTAAGGGGGATTATAAATGATTAATAAGAATATATTTTTAATATTTACAGTGATGATATTATCTTTAACATTGGTTTTTGCTATTTCCGGAGGTATTCAAGCTCAATCTGAATCAGATTTTCCAAGTGATGATCTTACAATAATAATTCCATGGGGCGAGGGCGGTTTTACTGATGTTATGGTTCGCCCATTAGCTGAGTGGTTAGAAGATTACTTTGAAGTATCAGTAATAGTAGAGAATATTTCAGGAGGTGGAGGAGTTATTGGGTCAAAAGAAATAGAAAAAGCTGATCCTGATGGTTATACAATTGGTACAACTTCTATGTCTACTATAACTGCTAAATATATGTCTCCGAGTCCTCCAGATATGAGTAATGTAGATGCAATAGCGCATATATTTAATATTCCTGCAGCATTAGTAGTTCATAAAGATAGTGAATGGGAAACACTCGAAGATTTTGTTAGTTATGCAAAAGAAAACCCTGGAGAAATAATGACATCAAATTCAGGTTTTGGCGCTAGTGTTCATATGAATACTGTTTTATTTGAAAAAGCAGCAGGCATTGAACTTTCTCATGTACCTTATGATAGTACTGGAGAAACAATAACTGCGGTACTTGGAAAACATGTAGATGCATCATTTAGTAATTTGCCTGATGTTGTTGAACAGGTTAGAGCCGGAGATTTAAGATTATTAGCAATTGCAACAGCTGAACCTCATGATAATTATCCTGAGGTACCAACATTTACTGAAAAAGGTTATGAATATGTAACCGGTAATTATACTGGTATTGTAGCACCTAAAGGTGTTGAACAATATAAAATAGATATTTTAGCTGAAGCGATGAAAGCGGCTACACAGGATGAAGGTTTAAGAGAATTTATGCTTTCAAATCAATTTTCACCAGAGTATTATGGTCCTGAAGAGTTCAGAGCATTCCTTAATCGTACTGAAGAAGATATAGAGTACATGGTTGAAGAATTAGGTATTGAAATAGTTGATTAAATAAAATTTCATAATGAAACCATAATAATATATGAGCGCTGTGAGCTAAAATGCAATCTTGCTCACAGCGCATTTATTAGAATTGGAGGGTTGATATTTTGAAATTATTTAAAAAAATTATTAAAACAAAAGATTTTATGTTAATCATTTTTCTTTATGCTCTTTCAATATATGTTTATTCTGTTTCTCAGAGTTTTCCAGTAAGGCCTTATATTCCAAGAGCACAAAATCCCGGATTTTATCCTTCTTTGCTTTCACTAGTACTAATTGCTTTAAGCACTATTTATTTGATCCAAGTGATAATTAAAATAAAAAAAGAAGAAACTTCAAAAAAACAAGAGGATTTCGAAGCTCCACCAGAGAAAAAAAAGAAGACTTTTTGGGGGAAAGCTACCTCGCAAACAAAAAAATATTTGGGCATTTCAGTATTTATGTTATTTGTCTATACATTTTTAATGAATTGGTTAGGCTTTGCTTCGAGCACCTTTATTTTTCTATTGGTCGTTTCTAAAGTGTTGTCATCTAATGAAGAGAAATTATATAAATTAATAATATTTTCATTATCAGTTACAGCAATTTTATATGTGGTATTTGATATTGTTATTAGAATACGTTTTCCAGAGGGGTTATTAATTTAATAAAACTATAAAGGTGGTGAGTTGTCATTAATTTTTTATCTTTAGATTTATACATGTCAGGCCTACATTTTTTTTCTAATCCCATAATATTTTTTGCTATATTTTCGGGTGTGTTTGTAGGTACAGTTTTTGGAGCTTTACCTGGATTAACCGCTACCATGACAATTGCTGTTTTTCTTCCTTTCACTTTTGGAATGGATATGATTATATCATTTGCTTTTTTGTTAGGGTTATATGAAGGGGCGGTTTATGGAGGTTCAATTGCTGCAATAATAGTAAATATTCCCGGGACTCCATCTGCAATTGCTACAGGATTAGATGGTTATGTAATGTGTAGACGTGGAGAAGCTGGTAAGGCTATTGGTATGGCTACAATTGCCTCAGGTATAGGTGGAATGATTAGTATATTTATATTGGCTTTATTTGCACCATTAATTGCTAGTTTTGCTTTAGACTTTAGTGCACAGGAATTTGTAGGCATAGCATTACTGGGGCTTAGTATTATTGCGGTGATATCACCAGGTAATTTAGTAAAAGGTTTAATTTCGGGTGTATTAGGATTAATGATAGGTGTAGTAGGTATAGATACTATTTCAGGTTTTCCTAGATTTTTATTCGGCAGGCCTGAATTAAATGTAGGCGTAAATATTATTCCAGTTATGATTGGGGTATATGGTTTAACAGAAATGTTTATTCAAATAATGGAAATAGAAACAACTAAAAGAGTATCTCAAAAAATTAAAAATGTAATACCTAGCTTGAGAGAAATAATTGAATTATGGCCTACATACATTAGGTGTTCTCTTCTTGGAGTTTTTGTAGGAGCAATTCCTGCTGCTGGGGGTTCAATAGCCGCACTTGTTGCTTATGGCCAAGAGAAGAGATTTTCTTCTAAAGGAAGCGATATGGGATCAGGTTGTTTAAGAGGTATTGCTGCTCCAGAATCAGCAAATAATGCAAGTACTGGTGGTGCTTTAATACCAATGTTAACACTAGGGATACCGGGTGATCCTATGACTGCAGTACTTATGGGTGCATTAATAATTAATGGTTTGCGACCTGGACCAATGTTATTTCAAGAGCAAATGCCATTTGTATCCTCCATATTTATTAGTTTGGCAATAGGAGTTATATTAATGGTTATTATTGGACTTGTCGGTGCTAAATATTTTGCAAGATTGATCAGCTTAAAAAGAGAATATTTAATTCCAATAATTATGTTACTTTGTTTAGTGGGTTCTTTTGGAATGAGAGATTCGACTTTTGATATTTTTATTTTAATTGCAGCCGGAATTATTGGATTTGTCCTACGAAGAATTGGCTTTACACCTGCTCCTCTTGTATTAGGAATGATTTTAGGTCCAATATTTGAGAAGAATTTGAGGAGGGCTATGATATTATCCAGGGGTGATTGGACAACATTTGTAACTAGACCAATAAGTCTTATATTATTAATAATTACTGCCTTTGTTTTATTTGGTCCTTATATTTCAGAGTACTATAAAGCTAATTTTAGTAAACAAGAATAGGATAACATAATATATGAGTATATTAGTGGGACATAAGAAATGGTATTAATAGACAATGGTTTTAGAAGAGAAATAAATAGAGGGTCGGTGATTAATTTGAGTGACTATAAATATAATTATAAAAATTTAGAAGAAATTAAAAACGAATGTAATAAACTTAATTTGGATATTCATTTTTCTAATGATTTAGATGTTTTAAAAAAACCGATAATGATAGATGGAGTTGAAATTCCTAATCGACTCACAATACAACCAATGGAGGGTTTCGATAGTAAAAATAATGGAGGACCATCTGAATTAACTTATAGAAGATATAAACGATTTAGCACAGGTGGTGCTGGAATGATATGGTTTGAGGCTTCTAGTATTTTAGAAGAAAGCCGTTCAAACCCTCACCAATTGATTTTTAATGAAAATACTTTAGATGAATTCAAAGAACTGGTTGAAAAAACAAGAGAATATGCAATTAAAGAAAATAATGTTGAACCATATTTGATATTACAGTTAACTCATTCAGGTCGTTTCAGTAAGCCTTATGGAGATAGAAAACCAATTATAGCAGTCCATGATAAAATTATGGATCAGGTTGTTAATATAGATCAAGATTATCCGGTAGTAACTGACGATTACTTAAAAAAAATAAGAGATAAATATGTTGAAGCTGCAAAATTAGCCAAATTAGCTGGCTTTGATGCTATAGATATTAAAGCCTGTCATAGATATCTTATTTCTGAATTATTGGCTGCTAAGGAACGTGAAGGTATATATGGTGGATCATATGAGAACAGAGCTAGACTTTTAAAAGAAATATTTGAAATGATTAAACAAGAAGAACCAAACTTAACAATGGGGATTAGAATGAATGTATCTGATGCCATAAATTCTAAAAACACCTGGGGTTATTCAGTCCAAACATCAACATTTGATCTTGAAGAACCTAAAAAATTAGTAAAAGAATTAAGCGAAATTGGGGTTAAGATAATCAATGTTTCTGCAGGGACTCCTTATTATAATCCTCATATTACTAGGCCATATAAAGATAAAGTGGAAGGCAGTTATGATCAACCAGAACATCCTTTATATGGTGTAGATAGATTATTTTATCTATCTGCTGAAATTCAGAAAACTGTACCTAATATGGCTGTTGTAGGTAGTGGTTATAGTTCTTTAAAACAGTTTGGAATGTATGCGGCTGCAGGCAATATTGCTGAAAAAAGACATGCATTTGCTGGTTTTGGTAGACAAGCAATAGCTTATCCTGATTTTGCCAATGATATATTGAAAAATGGGAAAATGGAAGTTGAAAAATGTTGTATTGCTTGTAGTAAATGTTCCCAACTAATGAAGTGGGGAAGCAAAACTGGCTGTGTAATACGTGATTCAGATGTATATGGGCCTGTGTTTAAAAAAGCTCTAAAGGAGAATAATTGATTTTATAATTAACAGCTATTAGAAATTCATAATTTAGACAGAGGAGGTTATAATTTGAAGATTGAAGCAATGGTCATGAAAGATAAATTATTTATGGAATTAGATAAAATTTATTTAAAACCACTTCTTTCTGATCAGATTAGAATCAAAGTATATAGAAGTGGTATTTGTGGTACAGACATAGAATTATTTAAAGGTACTATGCCTTATTTAGAAACTTCTAGAATTTCATATCCTCTTGTCGCGGGACATGAGTGGTCAGGCAAGGTAGTGGAAATTGGTTCTGATGTTTCGGATATCAACATAGGTGATAGAGTTTCTGGTGAGTTACATATAGGGTGTGGAGTCTGCAGCAATTGTAAAAAGGGTCAATACAATGCTTGTCTAAATATTCAACGTATAGGCATTGGAGACATACCTGGATCATTTGCAAGATATATGCAGTTGCCTAGAAATTTAGTATACAAATTACCAAAAGAGATAGACTATAAAAAGGGAGCATTAATTGAACCAACTGCTGTTGCTTTAAAAGGTGTCAACTTTATTAATTTTGATGGTGGAGAAAAAGTTATTGTTTTTGGAACAGGAGCAATTGGTCTAATGGCTGTAAATATATGTAGAGTATATGGTGCAGGTGAAATTGTATTAGTAGGTAGCAAAGATAGACTAATTAAAAAAGAAGTCGGGCATCAACTTGGTGCTGACCAATTTATTACCTTTGATCAATTAACACAGAGTATGTTTAATGAGTTTGATATTGCAATTGAAGCTTCAGGTTCTAATAAAGTTATTTCTACTATGTTTGATTTAGTAAAACCTGGAGGGCAAATATCTTTAGTAGGAATAGCTGATAAGCTTGTTAGTAATTTAGATATAAGTAAAATAGCTACTAAAAGTTTTTCTATATTCGGTAGTTTAGGTAGTGCAGGTATATGGGAAAATGTCATAAGTTTAATGCAAAGAGGATATTTAAAACCGGAAGTACTTGTAACCCATGAATTTCAATTTGAAAATTTAGGAAAAGTTCTAAAAAATATTAATGAATTAAAAAATGAAGGTCTTATAAAAGCTTCGATAAAAATAGGAGGTTAAGATATTGATAAGAAGCAAAAATTTACCACAAGAAACAATTGCCCATAGACAAGCTTTAATGATGCCGATGGATATTAGTTTTGAAGATTCCAAAAAACCTTTAATAGGTATAATAAATTCTTGGAATGAGATGAACCCTGGGCACTATCATCTAAGAGATTTTGTAGAAAGTGTTAAAAGAGGTATTTCTGATACAGGAGGAATAGGAGTAGAAATCCCTGTTTTAGGATTTTGTGATGGTATGTCATCAAATCAATTTGGTGATTTATACACTTTACCCGGACGTGATTTATTAGCATTTGAAATTGAAACTAATGCCGAAGTAAATTGTCTTGATGGTATGGTGATGCTTGGTTCTTGTGATAAGATAGTTCCAGGTATGCTAATGGCGGCAGCCCGAATCAATATTCCATCTGTAATTTTAACTGGAGGATATATGGATTATGGAACATTTAAAGGTGAAAAGGTAACAGTATCTGAGGTTTTATCTTATTATCCTGATTATGTAAACGGCAAATTAAAACAAGAAGAATATGAAGACTTATTAAAAAATACATGTCCTAATGTTGGAGCATGTCCATTTTTGGGAACGGCAAATACTATGTGTGCAATGTCTGAGGTCTTAGGTCTATCATTACCTGGTAATATGTCATTATCTTCAAATTCTCCTCGCTTATATGAATATGCTTATAGATCAGGTGAAGTAATAATAGACAATCTTAAAGATGAACTCTATCCTGATAAGATATTAACCAAAGAAGCTTTTTTGAATGCTATTAAAGTATTGATGGCTTTTGGAGGTTCAACAAATACAATAATGCATCTTCAGGCTATTGCAGCAGAGATAGGAATTAAGATTGATTTAGAAAAATTTGATGAAATTAGCAGAAAGACACCATATATTTGTTCAATAAAACCAGCTAGTCAAATAAATACTGTTAAAGAATTTTCAGAAGCCGGTGGGCTTTTAGAATTAATGAATAGTTTAAGCCCCTTACTTAATTTAAATACAATCAATATTGAAGGGGATTCTCTAAAAGACACTTTAAATATATATAGTAACGAAAAGAAATTAGGTGTAAATCATTACAATAAAGACAATAATTTAATTAGAAATTTAGACAATCCATACTATCCGGAAGGTGGTATTGCTGTATTAAAGGGCAATTTAGCAGAAAATGGAGCAGTAATTAAGTATTCTTCAACTGATCCTTCTATGTATAAGTTTAGAGGTCCTGCTAAAGTTTATGATTCTCAAAAAGAAGCATTAAAATCTTTATATAATAATGAAATTAAAAAAGGAGATATTATTGCTATTAGATATGAAGGGCCTAAAGGTGGACCTGGAATGCAGCATTTAGAAACTATAATGGCTGCTTTATGTGGTTCAAATTTAGAAAAGTCTGTTGCTTTAATTACTGATGGAAGATTTTCAGGGGCAACTAAGGGTCCTGCTGTTGGCCATATAGATCCTGAAGCATATAATGATGGTTTATTAGCATATATTAAAGATGGTGATATAATAGAAATTAATGTAAATGAAAGAATATTAAAAGTTGAACTTGACGATGAAGAGATAGCCAAAAGAAAAAAAGTCAAAGTTACTAAACCAGATAATATAAAAGATTTAAATAATAGTTGGTTAAAGATTTATCGTAAATTAGTAGGATATACTTCAAAGGGGGCAAGAATGAGTTTGGATTAATATGTCAAATACCAAAAATACTTTGATAAAGGGGGAAAATAATGGCTAAAATCACACAATTAACAGGAGTGATTGGATATCCAGTCAGTAAAAATTTATCTGCTTATATGCATAATGCTGGTTTTAAAAAGTTAAACTTAGATTATAGATATCTTCTTTTAGAAGTAAAACCAGATAAGTTAAAAGATGCCATATTAGGAATTAGAGCAATGAACTTTACAGGTTTTAATATTACTGTGCCATATAAAGAAAAGATAATTCCCTTAATTGATGATATCACTAAATCTGCACAAGATATTGGGGCAGTTAATACAGTCTGGAAAGATAAAGAAGGTAAATTAATTGGTGATAATACTGATGGAAAGGGTTTTTTAAGAGCTCTTAAAAATGAAAAAAACATCAAATTAAGAGGTAAAAAAGTATTTTTGCTTGGAGCTGGAGGGGCAGCAAAAGCTATATCCATTACTTTAGCCAATGAAAACATAAGTGAATTATATATTGCAGATCTTGATAGTAAAAAAGCAAATTATTTAGTAGAAAAAGTAAATAAATATAATAAAAATATTAAATCAGAAGCTTTAGATGGTGATAAACACTCAGATATAAAAAAGATTGTTAAAAATATGGATATTTTTGTTAATGCTACTCCAGTAGGAATGTATAACAACCCTAATAATATTCCAATACCAATAGATGTATTAAATCCTAATTTGCTTGTCTATGATATTATTAATAATCCTTATAAAACAAAGTTTATTCAATTAGCAGAACAATTAGGAGCAGACACATTGAATGGTTTACCTATGCTTTCATATCAAGGTCTTGAAGGATTTAGAAGATGGACAGGTAAAAAAATTTCAGTTGAAGTTTTTAAAGAAGCAGCATTAAAAGAGGTAGAAAACTATTCTTTTGTTGATAATAATCATTAGCAGAGAAAGGATTGAGATTTGTGAAAGCAAGAGCTATGATTTTAAAAGAGTTTAATCAAGAAATGGAATTAAAAGAAATAAATATTCCTGATTTAAAAGATGGGGAAATCTTAGTTAAGATAACAGCTTCAGGTGTTTGTGGTTCAGATCTCCATATGTATGAAGGTAATGATCCAAGAATTCCTCTCCCTATGATACTTGGTCATGAAGGTGTGGGAAAAGTAGTTAAACTTCATGAAAAGAAGAAAACTGTTGAAGGAGATTTATTAAAACCTGGAGATCCAATATTTTGGAATAGAGGAGTAACTTGTGGACAATGCTATGAATGTACTGTCAATAAGACTCCTTTTCTTTGTTCTAATAGATGGGTTTATGGAATCAGTAAATCAAGTGAAGAAAAGTCTTATCTAAATGGATGCTATGCAGACCATATTATTTTAGCAAAAAACACGGATATTTTTAAAATACCAGAAGATATTGATCCAGCTATATTGGTACCTGCCTCTTGTTCTGGTGCTACGGCAGCACATTGTTTTGATTATGTTGATACTAAGGTTGGTGATACAGTTTTAATACAGGGTCCAGGACCATTAGGTATATTTGCTGCATATTTTGCAGCACATCTTGGTGCTACTGAGATTATAATGATTGGTGGTACTAAAAAAAGATTAAAAGAAGCGATGAATTTTGGAGTTACTCATACCTTAAATAGAAAAGAACTGTCAATTAGTGAACGAAAAGAAAAAATAATGGAAATAACAAAGGGAAAAGGAGTAGATTATGCCATCGAAGCTGTGGGTCTACCTTCGGTTGTAAAAGAAGGATTACAACTTATAAAAAAGGGTGGGACATATCTATCAGTTGGTTTTGGAGAACCGAATGGAACTGTAGAAATAGATTGCTTTAGAGATATTGTAAATAAAAATATTTCATATCAAGGAATATGGGTAAGTGATACCAGTCATACCTTTAGTGCGATGAGAGCTGTTTTAAATGATAAGGAACTTTTTTCTAGTTTAATCTCACATAGATTTAAACTTAAAGAAGCAAATAAGGCACTTGAAGTTGTTAAAAATAGAGAAGCTATAAAAGCAGTATTAGTCCCATAATTATTCGTTAGGAGGAATAATATATGTTAGTAAAAAATCATTTGGATGAATTGTTAAAGATAGTAAATGAATCTAAGCAAGCAGATATAAGGTTTAAAGATTGGAATCGAATCATAAAATGGGAAGTAGAGGGTGAAAATTATTTTTGGGCCACTAATAAAGATGGTATAGCTAATAGTAATTATGGAAAAGCTGATATTGTTCTTAAATGCAATGCTAATACAGTAAAAAGATTAGCAAATAAAGATTTACCCTTTTTTATAGCTATCTGGGCAACAGGGGATGTAAAATTTGAGGGGTCTTTCAGTGATGCTTTTCGTATGGGATATATTTTCCTTAATGATAATAGGAAGAAAAAAGTTGTCTTTTTAAGTCATTGTTTCCTTAATACTAATACTCGTTTTCCAGGAGGTTGCGCTTATGAAGGTGCAACAACTCCTTTAATTAAACTATTATTAGAAAGTGGAGTAGGTATAATTCAAATGCCTTGTCCTGAATACCAATGCCTAGGATTAGAAAAGTATAAATACGGAGAACTTGTGCATGATGAATTACGAAGCTGTTTTAGAGAACTTGCTTTAGATGTTGTGGAACAGATAGAAGATTATTTAAAATTTGGTTTTGAAATAAAAGGAATTATAGGTATGAATCCTAGTCCTTCTTGTGGTGTAGAAATTACAAAAGGCAAGGGAACAATGTTGGGTACTGATAGGGATACTTCTGAAAAACAGGATTCAGGTTTATTTATTGAGGAATTAACAAAACTTCTAGCCGAAAGAAATATTGAAAAAGTAAAAGTATTTGGTGTAAGAAGAATATTACCTGGAGAAGATGGTATTGAAAAACGTTTGAATTTAATTAATGAAAAGCTAAGGTAATTATTTAAGATTATATATTAAATAAATACAGTTAATTTAGTAATATATCAATAAGTAAAAATAGTGTCTATAATTATTTTATTATTTATTATACCAGGATATAATGATATTATTATCTAAGGAGGAATCATAGTGCTAAAGAATGAAATTGAAATTAGTGATTTCAAAGTTGATATATATTCAGTAAATACTGTTGTGGTTGGTAGTGGAGCTGCTGGTTTAAATGCAGCAAATAGGCTCTACTCTATGGGGCAAAAAGATATAGTTATAGTAACTGAAGGTATCAACTTTGGCACTTCTAGAAATACAGGATCTGATAAACAGACGTACTATAAGTTAACTGCAGCTGGCAAAAAAGATGATTCAGTTTATGATATGGCTAAAACTTATTATAATGGTGGAGCAATGGATGGAGATCTAGCTTTAGTAGAAGCAGCACTTTCTAGTAGATGTTTTTATCATTTAGTAGAGTTAGGTGTTCCTTTTCCTCATAATAGATTTGGAGAATATGTTGGATATAAAACTGACCATGATAGTGCTATGCGAGCAACTTCTGCTGGCCCATACACTTCTCGATATATGACAGAAAAATTAGAAAATCAAGTGAGAACAAAAAATATAAAAATATTTGATGGATATCAAGTGATAGGTGTTTTAACAGACTCCAAAGAAGAAAAAACATTAGGTATTTTAACCCTGAGTCTCGATCATCTTTCAAAAGGAGCTGTTAAATATATAGCTTTCAATAGTACAAATGTTATTTTTGCAACAGGTGGCCCAGCAGGTATTTATAGGGATTCTGTTTATCCCGAAAGCCAAACAGGTGCTCTTGGTGTAGCCTTTGAGGCAGGTGTTATGGGAAAAAACTTAACAGAAAGTCAGTTCGGAATTTCTTCTAAAGATTTTAGATGGAATCTCTCTGGTACCTATCAGCAAGTATTACCAAGATATATATCAACTAATCAAGATTGTGAGGATGCTAAAGAGTTTTTGATACCTTACTTTAAATCCCCCGGCAAAATGCTAGATGCTATTTTTCTTAAAGGCTATCAATGGCCTTTTACACCTGAAAAATCAAACAACTATGGTTCTTCTTTAATTGATATTTTAGTTTATCATGAGGTTGTAGATAAAAATCGCCGTGTTTGGCTTGATTTTTCTACTAATAGTTTTGCAGCTATTAAAGATGACAAACTGAATTTTGAATTATTAGGAGATGAAGGATATAATTATTTAAACAAATCAGAGGCTTTGTTTGGTACTCCTGTCGAAAGACTAAAACATATGAATTATCCAGCTTATGAGTTATATAAAGAACATGGAATAGATTTAGAAAATGATTTATTAGAAATAGCTGTGTGTGCTCAGCATAATAATGGTGGGCTGGAGGGAAATCTATGGTGGGAAAGTAATATAGATAACTTTTTCCCTGTTGGAGAAGCAAATGGTAGTCATGGGGTTTATCGTCCTGGAGGTAGTGCTCTTAATGCGGGTCAAGTCGGAAGCACTAGAGCAGCTCTCTATATAACAAAACATTATCAACAAGATCCAATAAATATTGATTGTTTTCTTGAAAATTGTAAATACCAAATAGAAGACAAGTTAGAATTAGGGGACAAGTTTATTAAAAGCAATGGAAATAATGTAGTTAGTGAAATTACATTGAATTTAAGGAAAAGAATGAGTGAGACTGCTAGTATTATACGCTCGAAAGATAAAATTAAAAAAGCTATAGCAGATAGTAAAAAAGATTTAGATAATTTAACAGTAGATATCAAACTCTTATCTCTTAAAGATTTAGAATTTGCATTTAAAAATTATGATTACTTAATAACACAATATGTATATTTATCTGCAATAAATAATTATATCGAAAGCAAAGGCAAAAGTAGAGGTTCATATATAATTACTGATAGTAAAGGGAATAAACCTATTGCACAGTTACCTCAGCAATACTGTTATCAATTAAGTTATGGAGAAATGTCATCTGAAATTCAGCAGGCGCTTTATAGTTCTAATATGAAAAAAGTATCCTTTATTTGGAGAAAGACGAGACCTTTACCTGAATCAAAAGATTGGTTTGAAAATGTATGGCGTGAATATTTAGAAGGAAATGTTATTGAATAAATTAAAGAAAAAATATTTTTATATATGTAAATACATAATATTAGTTTATTAAAAGGAGGATTGTTTTGTGAAAGAAAAACCAAAACATTTAGTAAAATCTGTAAATAAAGCCTTGAATATTTTAGAAGTAGTTTCAAATAGTAAAGAGCCCCTAGGAGTAACTGAATTAAGTAAAAAAATGGACCTCAATAAAAGTACTGTATATAGGTTGCTTAATACATTGCAGTACCGGGGATATATAACTCAAGTAAATAAAAATGATAAGTATACAACTGGTTTGAAGCTGTTTGAACTTGGTAGCCTAGTAATTAATGATCTAGATTTACGTAAGACTTCTGTTTCTTACTTAGAAGAGTTGATGGAATTAACAGGAGAAACAGTTCACTTAGGAATTCTGGATGATGGTGAAGTAATATACATAGAAAAAGTTGAAAGTTCAGAAACAATCCGTATGCATTCCAAAATTGGAAAAAGGGTTTATGCTCATAATACAAGTCTAGGTAAAATTTTATTAGCCTTTTCTGATAAAGAAGTTGTTGAAAATATTTTAAATAAAATTGGTTTGCCTAAAACTACTGAAAACACAATAGTTAAACAAGATAAATTTAAAGAACATTTACGGCAAGTGAAAAAACAAGGTTATGCAATTGATAATGAAGAGAGTGAAAAAGGTATTATTTGTATTGCAGGCCCTATATTTGATCATAAAGGCGAAATAAATGCTGCGTTTAGTATTTCAGTGCCGAATATTAGATTAAATAATGATATAACTAAAAAGTATGGAGACTTAATTTTGGAATACTCTAGAAAAATTTCAGAAGCTTTAGGATATCAAGCTGGTTAATAACTATGCGACAGTGAGATATTTATAAAAATATGGGGGAGAATAATAGATTTCTATAATGGGAAGCATAACAGATTTTTTCTAGTCGTATACTTGTTATTATTAGAAGAACCACTTGCAGTTGGATTGATTGTAGGCTCATCCTTATTTTATTAACAAATGAATTTAATATAATTAATAATTCAGATGGAATTCTTCCGACTTTATATAAGATATAAGTGATTTGATGCTGTATAGTCAACTCATACCCTTTATAAGACTTATATTTAAAAGCAGCCTTGCTGCTTAATAGTCATTGTATTAACCACTTTTTTCAAGTATAATCTCTCGATTTCAACATTTTTTCTTACTATTAGGGTATATTAGATTGATTGCTTTTGTAGCTTTTTTCGAATCAGCATATACCAATGCAAATTCCCTATTTCCACTTATCGAGTCAATTCAAAAATCTACCTGTGTTAACCATCGATCTCTATCTTTTGGTTTAAAAACATATAAATCAAGAACTTGTCCTATATCTAATATTTTAGTGTAGCAGAATTTAAAATATTTTAAGTTATATTTTTAGTCGAGGAATTTGCGAAGCAAATAATCACTATTATGAAAGAAATCATGAAGGGTGTTAAATTTTCTTTACCCCAAAATCAGAGTAAATGAGGATGATATGTAGGTTAAAATAGTAAAATCAAAAATATTGACCCCAAAAATAAAATTTAGTAAAAAAATGGTGAAACTCCTTGGTATTATGGATATAATGTTAATTGAAGAAAAAACAAAATAAACAAAAACCAAGGAGGTCTCACCTATGGCTAATATACCACAAATGAGTCTTTTTGACTACCGTGAAATTGAAATGGATAGTGTCAAGTTACTTTTGGATTTTAAAAAGACTCCCTTAATGATTAAATCAAAAAGCATAAGCTTTTACTGCTCAATAAGTTCCATCTATTAATCCTCTCTTAAGTGCTGGCATTACTTCCTTAGGTTCGGCATATAAGCTCCTACCTGTTTTTCTTTTTATCATCTTCTGGGTTTGAAGCTCTATTACTTTCTCTTTTTTATTTCTTTTGAGCAACTCACAAATATTTGCTGCAGTGCCACCATTAAATTTAAAAGCTCTCAACCTAGACATCTGTTCCGCACCAGGTATACTCCAGCCCAATGGGCCTGCTCGACATCCTGTGAGCCAGTATATGGCTTACATGACCCTCTGCACTACAACCCATAGTATAAGGATCTTCTCGATATCTAATAATATCACCCCAATTAGATAGAATATAATGGCGAGCATCTTTTACTGCTTTCAATTTGGTTTCCTTTTCTTTATCTTCAATTATTGCTGCAAATATTTCTTTAACTTGTTCTAAATTACATTCATTTAGGGCTTCCCAAAGCTTAAACCTTATCTTAGGCTTATGACCGGTAGCTTTAATTACACATTTGTTTAGATGATATCTATCTAGTATATATTTAACCTTTGGTAGCCAGTGCAGTCCTGTCTTAATCCATTCTACTTCATATGCATCTAAATAAATCGTTTCTATTTCATCTAACTCATAATTATCGTATATATAATCAAGTACCTCAAGCCATAAATCTTCAACACTGTTTTTATACAAACCACTAAAATATTTCGGGTTCTTTAATTTATTTCTTGTCTTATTAACTTTCTCTATCCTTCATGATCATATACCAGTCTGGTTATCGCTTTCTTTTTTCCGTGCTGTAAAGCTATATGATCTTCATCAGCTTCTACATATAATCGCTTAACTTTTTTCTTCAACTTCTTCGTCCAACTCGTTGTTATCAATCTCTCCTACCTGCCTTATCTTGTTTTTAGCTGTTTGTCTACTTGATTTCACTCCTGTAACAGCCAATTCAACACTTTTCTGGTAGGAAAAATCTGAAGTTAAAGCTACTATCTTTGCTATCAGTCCTTCATCTAATCTTTGGTATCTTTCAATACCAACAATATCATCTACTAAATATGTAAATCCTTTATCTCCTTTTAATTTATAATATACTCTAAAGTATTGGACTTCTCCAAATATTGTTACTAAAGTCTTTTTCATCTCTTTTTCCTGAACTACCCATTTCTTTTTGCGTTCAGCTGATTCTTTGATCATCTTATCTAAATCTTCAAGAACTGATTTTAATATTTTGCATCCTAATTCATCTAAATTTTCTTTCACCAAATTAATTATGTTAGTAATATCACCTTTACTATTTAAAAAAATGTTCTCTATTTCTTTTCCTAGTTCAGACGTGATTTTTTCATGAAAATGTTGTATAATATTATTCATAAGAAGACTCCCCTTTCAATTTTGTTTTTGTCACTAAAAACATTTTATCAGAAAGGGAGTCTTCTTTCTATTTTTTTATTCTTAATCTCCAAAAGTTATTTTACACTAAGTTGATGGCTTTGATCAAATTGTTGATTCTGATAAAGGTACAGCTATATTTACAACGGTTAGTCCTTATAAAAGATATACCCCTATCTGTTATAAATGTGGCAGCAAAGCTAGTGGTATTCGTGATTATAGTTAAAGAACTTTAAGAGATATAAGCTTTGGAAATAATCCGGGATTTATCATCTATAATTACCGGAAGATCACATGTCCTAAATGTGGTCAAAATAGAGTTGAAGATTTAGGTATTATAAATAATCTTAATGGGCCCCGAGTAACAAAAAGAATGGCCAATTATATTCATGGTCTTTGTTGTTTAATGCCAATCGATCAGGTTGCTAAACACTTTAAATTAGATTGGAAAACAGTTAAAGAAATAGATAAAAAA